>OGYW01000004.1_pt1 | contig 167229 bp, 140 predicted proteins | sample 1576621 | NCBI WGS metagenome assembly OGYW01 (sample SAMEA3541528, study PRJEB24748) | human gut metagenome | biome: human gut; feature: human-associated habitat; material: faeces | place: China | collected 2012 | reverse complement strand
ATTTTGCAAGCGTAGTTGTACCAGGCTTTGACCGTTTGGGTTATATGCCGGGAGTAGGACGTATTGTGCTGAAGCTGTTGGCGGAAAAGAGCAGCGGACGCGTATTGGGTGCGCAGGCTGTCGGAGCGAGCGTAGCGAAGCGTATTGATACATTGGCGGCGGCAATTTCTTTAGGTGCAACGCTGGAGGATTTGTCCGGACTTGATCTGGCTTATGCTCCGCCGTTTAATACGCCGATTGAGAATATTGCAACGGCAGCTAATGTCCTGCAAAATAAACTTGACGGACAGCTGCGCAGCATTAATCCTGTAGACTTTGAAAAGAACCGTACGCAGGAGGATTATTTATTCGTTGATGTACGCACGCCGGCAGAGGTAGCAGCTAAGCGTATTGCCGACATTCCGTCGAGAGTAAATCTGCCGCTTGATACCTTGCGTACAGCGGATATCAGCAAGATGGATAAAGAGCAGAAAATAGTTACAGCCTGCCAGATTGATTTGCGTGGCTACGAAGCGGAGGTTATCCTGCGCGCCCGCGGCTTCCGTGATGTTTACAGCCTGGAGGGAGGTATGAGCGGTTGGCCGTATGCGACGGAAAGCGATAAAGACAAAAAGTAAGCATTTTAATATTGTTATACAAGGAGGAGAAAAGCATGAGTGAATTTAGCGAAAAAATTGGCATGGCAGCAGGCAACAATTTTAAGAGCGGTTATAACTGCTGCGAAGCGATTGTGCAAACCTTTCGCAAGGAGGCAGGCGTGAATATTGATGATAACGCTTTCCGTCTGTGCTCCGGGTTTGGCGGCGGCATTGGCCATGCGCGCGATTTGTGCGGTGCGATGGCAGGCTGCGTAATGGTCATTAGTACGCTTGCAGGCCGCAATCAGCCGAGTGATAAGCCCTTGGCTGAGATTTATCCGCTGACGCTGGAATTTCATGAGCGCTTTGCCAAGGCATTCGGCTCCTGTGCCTGCGGTGATTTGATGCCTTACGAGTTTAATACGCGTGAGCATTTGAAAAATTGCCTGAAGCTGGTGAATAAGGTGGCTCAGCTGCTGGCTGTGTATCTGGAAGAAAAGGAATTGCTGAAGTAATATTGATAGGCTAAAAGGGACTGTCGCGTAAGTAAAGCTTACTTGCGATGACAGTCCCTTGGTTATTTTTTCTATGTGTGAGAATGCGTAAATAAGCTAAAAGCAATAATAAAAAATTGCGGAGCGCTTTTTGACGGCAAAAATATTTGGCTATCAAAACAAATTAATTGAAGTTTTTGCCGTCAACATGCTATACTATTCTTAGATACAACGTAACGGAGGTGAGATGATGAAGTATCTTTCAGTAGCTGAAACAGCGGAAAAGTGGCAGATATCCGAGCGCAGCGTGCGTAATTATTGTGCACAGGGACGTGTGCAGGGAGCAGAGCTGCATGGCAGAGTATGGAGTATTCCGGAAACGGCAGTAAAACCGGAGCGTGTTAATAAGATTAAGCAGAGCGAGCGTAGCTTGTTAAATGTTCTGCAGGAAGAAAAAGCAAGCAGATATGCAGGCGGTATCTATCATAAAACGCAAATTGAGTTGACCTATAACTCTAATCATATGGAAGGCAGCAGACTGACACATGAGCAGACGCGTTATATTTTTGAAACGAATACGATTGGTGTGGAAAATGAAGTTTTGAACGTGGATGATATTATTGAAACTGCTAATCACTTTCGCTGTATTGATTTGCTTATAGATAAGGCAAAGACTGCTTTATCCGAAAAGCTGATAAAGGAATTGCACTTTATTTTAAAAACCGGCACGAGTGATGCGTGTAAGGATTGGTTTGCTGTCGGTGATTATAAAAAGCTTCCGAACGAGGTTGGCGGCAGAGATACGGCTTTGCCGGAAGAGGTTAGCGAGCAGATGCGAGCACTTCTGGCAAAATATAATGCGAAAAATAGTAAGACGTTTAAAGATATTTTGGATTTTCATGTGCGTTTTGAAAGGATTCATCCGTTTCAGGATGGCAATGGACGCGTTGGCAGGCTGATTATGTTTAAAGAGTGCCTGAAATATAATATTGTTCCGTTTATTATAGAGGATAATCTGAAAATGTTTTACTATCGAGGCTTAAAGGAGTGGGGGAAGGAAAACGGTTATCTGATGGATAACTGCCTTGCTGCGCAGGATAGATATAAGGCATATCTTGATTATTTTAGGATTGAGTATTAAAGCATCTTCTATAGAGAAAATAATGATAAGAATTATGTTAAAGCGAGGCGATGAGTGTGCTAATGAATACGGCTGAGTATCTTTCCATTATTGAAAATATTAAGAGTGAAATTACTGCGGCACAATATCGTGCGGCAATTCATGTGAATGCAGATATGCTGCTTCTCTATTATGATATTGGTTGCGTAATCAATGAACATAAATCATGGGGAAACAAGTTTATTGATAACCTTGCAGCAGATATTCGGATTGCTTTTCCAGAAAGCAAAGGATATTCTGTTCGTAATTTGAAGTATATGGCAAAATTCGCAGAGATTTATCCAGACCGAGAATTTGTGCAACAGGTTGTTGCACAAATTCCATGGGGTCACAATATAGTTCTTCTGGATAAGGTCGCTGATATGGATGAACGTAAATGGTATATCAAAAAGTCAGCAGAAAACGGCTGGTCTCGAAATGTTCTTGTCCATCAGATTGAAAGCAACTTGTATCAGAGACAGGTGCTGGCAGATAAAGTTACAAATTTTGATCACCGCTTACCGTCTCCGCAAAGTGAACTTGCGGTGCAGACAATGAAAGACCCATATGTATTTGATTTTATTCCTTTCCGGGAGGATATGCTCGAACGGGATATTGAACAGGCACTTGTTAGGGATGTCACAAAGCTCCTTCTGGAGCTTGGAACAGGGTTTGCTTTTCTTGGAAACCAGTATCACCTGAACGTAGGCGGCGATGATTTTTACATTGATTTGTTGTTCTATAACCTGAATCTTCGCTGTTATGTGGTTATCGAATTGAAAACCGGTGATTTCAAGCCGGAATATGCTGGTCAGCTAAACTTTTATCTGTCAGCCGTGGACGGCATTTTGAAAAAAGAGCAGGATAATCCGTCCATTGGTTTACTTCTGTGCAAAAGCAAAAACAATGTGGTTGCAGAATATTCACTCAAGGATATTTCGAAGCCGATTGGTGTAAGCGAATACAAAATAACCAGTAGCCTGCCGGATGATCTGGAAAAGCAACTGCCATCTGTTGAAGATATTCAGAAACGGATTAAATAAGGCTCTAATTAATTCTTAAGTTTTAGAAAGGACACACCAATGCATAAAATTCTCTTTATCTGCCACGGCAACATCTGCCGTTCGCCTATGGCAGAGTTTTTATTGAAGGACATTGTAAAAAAGCGCGGTATTGCCGCTGATTTTGAAATTGCTTCGGCAGCTACGAGCAGGGAAGAAATCGGTAATCCTGTACATTACGGCACGCGCAATAAGCTGGCGCAGTTCGGTATCAGTGTGGCAGGCAAGCATGCGGTACAGGTAACGAAGCGCGACTACGAATATTACGATTTGCTGCTGGCTATGGACAGCAATAATATCCGCAATTTGCGTCGTGTGATTGGTGAGGATACGCAAAACAAGGTGCATCTGCTGCTGGATTATACCGAGCGTAAGGGTGAGAGCATTGCTGACCCGTGGTATACGGGTGACTTTGAAGTGACATATAACGATATCATGGAAGGACTGGATGGCTTACTGAAGTATCTGAAATATTAAAACAAACAAATTTCCGTACAAACCGTTAATAAGTTAACATAATTTACCATAAAAATAGATAGAATTAATCAAAAACGGCATTTTGCTTGTTTGTTTTAGATTGTGGTGCTACAATAAGTGTTACGGTAAAATAATATAGTTTCCAATGAAGAGAGGTTTTTAAACATGAAATTCGCAACACGTATGGAGCGTATGCAAGCTTCTGAAATCCGCGAGCTGTTAAAATTAACTGCTCAGCCTGATATTATTTCCTTTGCCGGCGGTCTGCCTGCACCGGAGCTGTTCCCTGTAGAAGAAATTGCCAAGGTTTCTCATGACCTGGTACTGAAGGAAGGTCGTCAGCTGCTGCAATATGCAACTACCGAAGGCCGTCCGTCTCTGCGTGCAAAAATTGCTAAACGCATGGCTGATAAATATCATACTAACGTTGACCCCGATGACATTCTGATTACCACCGGCTCTCAGCAATGCCTGGACTTCGCAGGCAAGCTGTTCCTGGATCCTGGTGACGTTGTTCTTTGCGAAAGCCCGTCCTACCTTGGTGCTTTAAACGCATTCAATGCTTACCAACCTAAATTTGTTGAGGTTCCGACCGATAACGGCGGTCTGATTCCGGAAGAGCTGGACAAAATTCTGGAAACCACTCCGAATTGCAAATTTATTTATGTAATTCCTGACTTCCAAAACCCGACCGGTCGAACCTGGTCTATGGAACGCCGTCAAAAATTCATGGAAGTTGTTAATAAACACAACCTGCCGGTACTCGAAGATAATCCGTACGGCGAGCTGCGTTATGAAGGCACTATTCTGCCCTCCTTGAAATCCTTGGATACTAAAGGCTTGGTTATGTTCCTTGGTACCTTCTCCAAAATCTTCTGCCCGGGCCTGCGTCTTGGCTGGATTGCTGCTGAGCATAGCCTGCTGACCGAGTTTGTTAAAATCAAACAAAGCGCTGACCTGCACACCTCCAACTTTGACCAAGGTGTTGCAGATGCTTACATGGATCAATATGATCTGGATGAGCACGTTAAAGAAATCGTTGCTCTGTACAAGCATCGTCGCGATCTGATTCTTGAATCCATGGAAAAATTCTTCCCGGAAGGCACCGAATGGACTCATCCGGAGGGCGGTTTGTTCCTGTGGCTGACCTTCCCTGAAGGCGTAAGCGCACGCAAGGTATTTACCAAATGCATCGAGATGAAGGTTGCCGGCGTTATCGGTGATGCCTTCTATCCGAACCAAAAGACTGACCGCAGCATGCGTATCAACTACTCCAACATGCCGGATGACCGTATTGTTGAAGGTATCCAACGTATGGCTAAAGCAATCAAAGAGTGCATGTAATTCTTTGACGGCTTAAGCTGTCTTGTAAATTTTACAGCTGATAAAAATTTAACCCCTGCAGAAAAATTTCTGCAGGGGTATTTTGTATATATAATGTTTTATGCTTTAGCAGCCTTTAAGGTTCTTTCGAACAGAATGTATAAAACTCCGGCAGCCTCGTCACTGAATTTAAAGATACTGTCGGTACCATCGGTGTGATGGAAGGTTACAATGTTGATGCCGTCAAAATCAGCACCGCTGAGAACGTTGAGTGGGATGTGGAAGGCGTTTTTCTTACCAATGTAAACTAAACGTTGATTAGTAAGGAAGAACATGCCAAGCTCTTCAATAATAGTCATTTCCTCGGTGAATTTGGGATGCTCGATTTTTTCGCCCTTGAAGGCAACAGTTTCATCAATGCGGAATTTGCGTGTCAGCTCATAGTAATTGTCCTCGCGTTCTATCATTTTGTTTTGGCATAGACCGCAGTTGGTATAGGCGTGGCAGATTTCGCCAGGGTTGAGCGGGAAGGCATCCTGCTTGATATCGCCTAAAGGCATATGCTCTGCATTCCACAGGCTGCGGTATTTTTCCAAAGCGCTGACAATATTATTCTTTAATTCGTAAGGGATATCCAATGTTGCGCAATCGGCACGCAGGGCAGCTTCTTCATCCGGAGTATAGCGCTGTGCGCTGCTGATTTCATCAAACTTCAGGTTGAAGTGTGCTTGGAAAACCTGCTTACGCATGGAAAGGCTGTCTTCGTAATCATAGCCGAATAAGTCATTCAATTGTTTGATATCCAATTTTTCGGTGCCTGCAAGCAAATCGCGGCAGCGGACAAAATAAGCAGCTGTTTTTGCTGCCTTATCAGCCTGCTTTGCCAGATGCGGCGGCAGTTCCAAAATTTCAGCTAAGTGTGCAAGCTGCGCCCAAAGGCTGTCTTCTTTATTTTGTACTTCAGTGAAGATAACATCTGCCAGCTTGCGGTAAATGCCGCTGCGTTGGTTGAAATTATCATCGTTGAATTTTACGCCCCATTTTTTCAGAGCGTGATGTACATCATCGGCACTGACTGCTAAAGCATCGGGAGCTGCAGCCAACAGATTGTTGAGCTCCTTCCAGCCGTTTTCGGTAGGCTTGCTGCCGAATATTTTTGATAAAAAGCCGCATTCTTCTAATTCTTGCATGCTATAAGGTTTCAAATTCTGCACTCTCCTTTACAGGCTCAAGGTCTGCATTTTGATTTTTACGCTGATAAAGTTTGTTAGCGATTTACTTTATCGCTAACAATACGAATTTAATCTAAACAATATTATACGCTAAAAGTGTATCTATTGTCTAGAAAGAAAAAGCTTCGCCATTTATCTGCTGTGACTATCTGCCTGCGTTGTGTTATAATAGCAATTAGAGAGATGAGAGGGAGATAAAATGTCAATACAAGCTTTTACTTCTGACAAAAAAAGCAGCTGGAAGGCAAATTTGCCTGTATTGTGGCTGGGAGTATTTTTATGCTGCGCCAGCTATACTATGTGCATACCGTTTTTGCCTGTTTATCTGCTGCGCGAGCTGCATGTTGCTCAACCTGACGTTAACTTCTGGGCAGGTATTACCTTTGCCGTAACCTTTATGGGTTCTGCCGTGATGGCACCTTATTGGGGCGCTTTGGCTGACCATGTCGGGCAGAGAAAGATGGCGATTCGCGCCGGCTATGGCCTGGCACTGACCTATTTTCTTACCGGCGTCTGTCAGGATGTCTATCAGCTTCTTTTGGTGCGTATTGTGTGCGGTGTTGTTGCCGGCTTTGTGCCTGCCTGCATGTCGATGGCATCTTCATCCTTACCGGAGGAGCGCATGGGCTGGGGCATGGGACTGATGCAGACTGCGGTAGCTAGCGGCACAATCATGGGACCGTTGATGGGCGGTTATCTGAGCAGCTGGTTTGGCATGCGTGCTTCGTTTTATGTAGGTAGTCTGGCCTTGTTTATTGCAACTAGTGCCGTAGTGTTTATCGTTAATGATATGTCCGTACTGAATAAGGGCGCGCGCGAAGCAAGCAATCTGCTGGCTGATTTAAAGAATGCTTTGCATAACAAGGGCCTGCTGTATATTATGGCTATGTTCTTTGTAGTGCAGACCTGCGTAATGCTGATTCAGCCGCTGATTACATTGTACGTAGGCGAGCTGATGCATGATATGGGTGATTCTGCTATCAAGATGTCCGGTGTAGTTTTCTCACTGTCCGGCATTACCGGAATTTTGGCTGCGCCGTTTTGGGGAAAACGCGGTCAACGCTTCGGTTATGTGCGCGTTTTCTGCATTGTAACTTTTATTGCCGGTTTTATTAACCTTTTCCAGGTGTTCATCAATACTGTGTGGCAGTTTGCAGCTATCCAGTTTGTTTACGGCCTGTTCCTGGCAGGCGCTGTGCCTAATATCAATGCTAACCTGACGCGTGTTACTGCTGCCAATATGCGTGGTAAGGCCTTTGGCCTGGTTACGAGCGCGCAGCAGTTTGGCGGTGTTGTAGGACCTCTTGTTGGCGGTGCCTTGGGCAGCTTTATGAGCTCGCGTTATGTGCTTGTGTTTGCCGGTTGCGTGCTTATGGCCTTAGCCTTGTATTCGTACTTTACGCATGTGCGCGGAGCGGAGCAGGAAGCTGCAAGCTAAAAGTTTATACGTATAAAATAAAAGACCATTGCTGCATGCAAAATGCGGCAATGGTCTTTCTTATGGAAAACGTTACAGAATATTTGGCTTGACGTTCTCAAGCCTTCGGTTTAGCGGTCAGCCATTGACGTTTTTGCTCACTTTGCGGGAAAAGCTGGTGGTCAAACCACATATAGAAGAAGCGTTCTGCAGGCACAATGCTGTAGCCGTCCTGCAGATGGTCGGTGGTATCATAGGGGTCTGCCATAATAAGCACATCGTCACTTTTGTGTGCGGTGCCCATGCTGTCATAACCGATGATGACACGCCAGTGTCCTCCCCAGTCAACATTTTCTACAATAATAGGAGTATTGTTTTTCAGATTACTCTCGACAAATTTAAGGAAATCCTTATAGCTGTCGGGAGTTTTATCTTTGGCAGAGGAATGAACCTCCCAACCGATTTTTTCAAAGTAGTTTACCATGCCCTTGGTGTTGGTGCCGACGGTTTTGCTGCTGCCCATGATTTTGGCAACGGCCAGCTCATCATCAAGCGTTTTGCCCTTGTAATATTTTACTACCATATTGGCAGCGGCCGGACCACAGGTATAATGAGTGATTTGCTGCGTAGTGGCAAATTTCGGCAAAATAGTAAGACGCTCGTCAGATTGCATATTATAAAAATCAGGATGTTTAAAATAGGGTGAATCTTTGATATCATGTTTGCCTACGAATTGTGCGGCACCGGCTGCAGGTGTGCTTCCGGGAGTGCCGATGGGCATAGGGGATTGCTGCAAAAGATAATTAAGGCCGCCTAAAATTACTATCAGGCAAACAATGGCCAGTAAAATGCGTTTTGTTTTCATAGCTGCTCTCCTAAACTGAGTGTAGTTTTACGCTTTTGATACTTATGGACTGCTGTGAGCAGAGCATTTTTTTCGTTGGGCAGATTGCCTGACTGCACGCGTTGCAGCAGGTAGGATAAAATATTTTTGATTTCATGCTGAGGAATAATTTGCAGCAGCTCGCGTCCGCCGATGGCAAGATCCTTGGTGCATACTGGCATGCGTGTGCGTACCAGCTCCACAACCTGACGGCCTAAGAGGCGACCTTCGGCCATCAGCTGTTCGTTTTCGCGGGCATGGGTTGCGCCCATATCCGCAAGAAAAACCTCGACCAGCAGTTTGTAGGCCTGAGTCAGCTCTGCCTGCGTGCGGAAGCCGGAATTGGCAGCTTCGCTGCGCACCCAGCGCAGCAGGGTGCGCTCGCCGGTGAGCAGCATAGGCGCGAAGCGCATATGCTGCGCTACCAGCCAAGTTACCAGATGTACGAAGCTTTTGTTATAGCCTAGGCGTGTCAGGATAGCCTTAGACATTTTGGCGCTTTCTGCTTCGTGGCCGGGATCGCTTGGTTGTCCTTCCTTGTTCAGCTTGCGGACATTCGGCAAACCCTTGCCTAAATCGTGCAGCACCAACGCCCAACGGATGGTTAAATCACGCGGGCTGTTGTCAATCGCCAGCAGTGTGTGCTCCCATGTGTCATATAAATGAAAGCGCGGATTTTGGTGCAGACCTAAAAGATGCAGTGCTTCCGGCAGAATGGGAATAACAGTATCGCTGCCGTTTTCACGGGCATGGCAGCTTGCATCTAAAAGACCTGTTGCCATCATCAGCATCAGGCCTTTGCCTGCATATTCAGATGTAATGAGCTTTTCAAGCTCCTTGCGTACACGCTCCAACGAAAGGCCGGCGCAGCGTTTAACCGGAAAGCTGTAGCCATGCGGCAGGTAGTAGGGCGTGTTCGGCGCACCGCAGGCAGGCAGTGCTTCGCGGCCTGTCTGCTCGTACGTAAAGCCGAGCTGTGCCACAAAGCGGCAGGCACGCAGCATACGTAGAGCATCCTCGTGAAAGCGTGTATTGGCGTCACCAACGGTGCGTAAAATTTTCTGCTGCAAATCCTGCCGGCCGCCAAAGTAATCATACAATGTGCCGTCCAGTGATAGCGCCATAGCGTTGACCGTAAAATCGCGACGGCTCAAATCCTCGCGCAGACTGCTGCAAAACCACGTTGCAGCAGGGCGATGCATATCTTCGTCGTTATAGCGTTCGCCGCGGAAGGTTGTTACTTCGGTAGCAACGCCGTCGATAACAATGACTACGCAGCCGAAATTGTGACCTAATTGGTCAACGGTTTTCCATCCCTGTTGACTGCAAACTGCCAAAACCTGCTCCGGCAGAGCATTGGTAGTAATATCGTAATCGTCCGGTGATTTGCCTAAAAGCAGGTCACGCACGGCACCTCCGACAAGATATGCTTCATAGCCGGCAGCGTTCAAAGCAGACAGTATTTTTTTTGTATAACTCGGAAAAAATAAATCAGGCATTTTACAAATCTCCTGCCGGGCTTAGTATTCTATACCATCATCCTTGAGACGGTATTCTACATTAATACCGAAATATTCCCAAAGAATTTCCTTAAGCTCGGCACCGGTGTTAATTTTATAGCGGTATTTTACGCGACCGCCGAGGTAAAATTTCAAATAGTTGCCGCGAACGGTAATATTGCAGTCCTCGCGGAAAATAGACAGCTTTTTGCTTTTAATAAACGGTGAGTCTGGATGTGCGTCGCACCAGAAGCTGGCGGTAATAAAGTCTTTGTCTATCTGAGGCTCTTCGGTAAAGCCAAAGAGGCGTTTCCAGATTTTGCCGCGTTCCTTCTGCCAGAGCAGCCAGCCCCAAAATTCACTGCGGGTAAATTTGTATTGGCTGATGCCGTCGCTTTGAATCAGGCCTTCAACAATTTCCAGCGGTACACGCGGACTTTCGCTGTTCACGCCGACGTCGGTCAGATAACGCTTCTCACCTAAAGCTACACACATTACGCGGTGGCGTCGCAGCTGGTAGGTTTCCATTTTATCGATAAAGCGGGCGGAATAGCTGGTTACATCGAAGCCCAGGGATTCCAAAAGCCAGTTGTAAAGTCCGTTCAGCTCAAAGCAGATACCGCCGCGGTTGTGCATGATAACCTTATTGAACATATCCTGTCTTTTGAGCGAGGTGATTTTGCCGTTAAGACAGTCAAAATTTTCATAGGGGATATATTTGAGGTGCGCGTCCTGCAATTTAGTCAGGGTTGCTAAATTAACAGCCGGCTCAAAGTCGTTGAGCTGCAGCTTGCGCAGGTATTGTTCTATTTGCAGCTTCTTCATCGGCCGTCCGTTGATATCTGCATAATTTGGCAAAGCAATCATCTCCATAATGTAATTTTCACAGCGTTGTTATAGCTATGAAAATTGTCTAATCTTCTCTCAATTATTTATTGTAACATTTATTTTGCAGGAAATAAACTATTTTGCTTTAAAGAGTGGGAATAGCATAGCCTATATCTGCACAGCGACGATAATAAAAAGACTATTCCTGTACGGAATAATTTTAATGCCAAACAAGAATAAGTTAAATAAAACTACTGTTTTACAAAGTAATTCCTAAGTGTTATTATATAAATGGCGATTCTGTTATATTTAATATTCCCTTTGTTACACTCTCAAATACACTCTCAAATAAATTTTTTGGAGGTTTCCGATGGCTCTGTTATCCTTGAGTTTTTTACTGCTGGCGATAATGCTTGGTTTTATCCGTAAAATGAATACGGGTCTTTTGTGCATAGCTTTTGCCTTGCTTTTGGGACGTATGGCAGGCATCAGTGATGCGGAAATTATTAAAGGCTTCAATGCTTCTTTGTTTCTGATGCTTTTGGGTGTAACTTATTTGTTCAGTTTGGCACAGATTAACGGCAGTCTGGATTTACTGGCACAAAAAGTTATTTCCTTGGCAGGTAAGCGTGTTTACCTGATTCCGATTATTATTTATGTATTCTCGATTATACTTGCTGCGCTTGGTCCAGGCTCCGTGCCTACTATGGCTATAATGATGGTTTTTTCCATGTCCTTGGCAGCAGAAATGAAAATCAGTCCTGTGCTGCTTTCAACCTTAACTGTTTTGGGTTCTTGCGCTGGTGGTTTATCACCGCTTGCTGCTACCGGCATTATCGGTGCGAATCTGTGCGCAGAGTTTGGCTTAACCGGTATTGAAAATGATTTTCTTATGAATGGTATTCTTTCCTTTACTATTTATGCCGTTATTGTCTACATTTTATTGGGTGGTTATAAGCTGCGTTCTGCTGCTGTGGAGCAGAAAAAAGAAGTTCCCTGCTTTAACAAAAGGCAGCTGACGACTATTGCCGGTATTGTAGTGATGGTGCTTATGGTTATGCTTTTGCGTATTAATGTCGGACTGGTCAGCTTTGCAGTTGCTGCGGTATTGTCCTTTTTACGTGTTTCCGATGAGAGCAAAGCTATCAGGCACATTCCTTGGAATACGCTGCTGCTGATTACCGGTGTCGGTGTTTTGATGCAGCTGATTATAGATCTCGGCGGTATTGAGGTGCTTTCCAATGTGCTTGTTTCGCTGATGAGCGCTAAAAGTGCTGCCGCTGTTATGGGACTTACCTCCGGTATTATGAGCTGGTTCAGCTCAAGCAGCGGTGTTGTTATGCCTACGCTGCTGCCGACTGTGCCGCATGTTGCCCAGCAGCTTGGCGGGGTGAATGAGTTAGAATTGGCTTCCTCGATTACAACGATTTCACATGTCGCTGCCATCAGTCCGCTTTCTACAGGCGGTGCGTTGGCGTTGGCAGCATATGCTTCGGCCGCTAATGCTAATCAGAAGCAGCAGCAGAATCTGTTTATGAAAATGTTCGGCGTTTCTGCGCTGGGCGTTTCCGTGTTGTGTGTTTTCTCTTATTTCGGCATGTTCCATTGGCTGCTGTGAGATAGAAGCTTAATAAATTATTTTGGTCTTCGTGCATATTTAGATATGTGCGAAGACTTTTTTTGGGACAATTATTTCTTTGTATACGTAATATTACGTAGTATAATAAATTAAAGGAGGTTGCGCTTATGCCACTAACTCCTAAAGAAATGATCAGATTGCTTTTACAAAATGGTTTTGTTTATGTGAAGAGCAATAATGGTTCTCATCAAAAATATTTTAATTTTTCAAATTTGTTGCAACGTGCCTTGATTAATGAATTGGGATTAAATGCACGTTAATTTATAGAAGCACAAAAAGCCGCCGAATTAGAGAAAAATCTCCTGAGCCGGCGGATTTTTGTGTCTTACGGCACCATGATAAATTCTGCTATAAACACCACTGCACAGCAGCAGCAAGCCACATGAAAAAGGCTCATGCTGCGCCAGGCGGTGACAACGCCGACGCCGAGGGCAAGTGCACCTGCAGCAGGTGTCTGCGTTTCCTGCAGGATAGCGGGAAAGGTCATTACTGCGAGCGTCGTGTATGGGACGTAATATAAAAACGAACGGATGAAGGGATTTTTGATTTCCTTACGGATGAGTGTGAGCGGAAGCACGCGGATAGCGTAGGTAACAAGCGCCATTACAGCAATATAAATGTAAATATTGTGTTCCATCTGCTAGTCCTCCGTTTGCTGGGACTGCACCGGCCTAAGCCAGGCTGCAGCCGCTGCGATGACTACAGTGAGGATAATAGTACGCATACCGCCGGTAAGCTGCGCCAACGGCTCCATGTATGTTGCTGCGAAGCTGGCGATGAAGCTTGTGATTACAACAGTTAAAATGATACGGCTTTCGCGTGCCGGCGGAATGATAATAGCAAGGAACATGCCAAACAGCGCAACGCTCAGTGCGCTGACAATGCGTTCTGGCAGCGCTGCACCGGCGATAATGCCGCTGGCTGTGCCAATCGACCAGCCTGGAATGGCTACGGCCATGCCTCCATAGTAATAGTATGGATTTAAAACACCGGGACGGGAGATAGCAATCCCGAAAAGCTCATCCGTTACAGCGAAGGCCATAGCCAGACGATGTATAAAGCTTTGCGCTGTACTGAGCCTTTGGCTCAGCGCGCAGCTCATCAGCATGTAGCGTGCATTGGCAATAAGGGTGACCAGTGCTATTTCGGTATAGCTGGCATTTTGGCCGATGAGGGTAATGGCGGCAAATTCACCAGCTGAAGTGTTGTTGAGCAGGCTTGTTAAAAAGCCTTGGAATACAGAAAGACCGGATGAACGGCAAATAATTCCCAGAGAAAAGGCTACGGCAAAATATCCCAATCCTATGGGGATGCCGTCGTGCAAGCCTTGGCGAAAGGCCGTAGCGTTGCTTGAAATACTATTAGTATATACAAAATCTGTATTTTTGGATGAAATTTGCATCATAATACACCACAACAATCATAAGAAAATCCAAAAAACAAAAAAATCAAAATATAATAATGCCAAGTGTTGGAAAATATACCCATAAGCCCCAAATGGAAGGCTTACGGGTATAAATGCTTTGGTAAACGCTGAGGGGATGGCGCTTGCCGATATTTTTATTTGAGCAGCTCCTGAGCAACAAGGTGTCCCATTTCGGAGGTGGAAACCTTCTTCAGGCCTTCTGCATAAAGGTCAGGAGTGCGGTAGCCCTGCTCCATAACTGCGTCAACAGCTGCTTCCATAGCGTTCGCTGCTTCGTTTTGATTAAGGGAGTAGCGCAGCATCATAGCAACACTGAGAATGGTTGCCAGCGGGTTAGCAATACCTTGGCCGGCAATGTCCGGTGCGCTGCCGTGGATAGGCTCGTACATGCCAGTGCCGTCGCCGAGGCTGGCGCTCGGAAGCAGGCCGATGCTGCCTGCGATGGTGCTTGCTTCATCACTGAGAATATCCCCAAAGATATTGTTGGTCAAAATAACGTCAAACTGCTTCGGATTCAGCACTAACTGCATAGCGCAGTTGTCAACATAGAAGTTGTTCAGCTCGACTTCAGGATAATCCTTAGCCTGCATTTCGGCAACAATTTTACGCCACATACGGCTGGAGCCCAATACGTTGGCTTTGTCAACGCTGGTTACCTTGCCACGGCGTTTTTTGGCAGCTTCAAATGCAAAACGGGCAATGCGTTCTACCTCAGGACGGGTGTAAAGCTCAATGTCGCTTGCTTCCTCAACACCGTCAGCGTTGAGGTGTGCTTCGGTATGCTCACCGAAGTAGATACCGCCGGTAAGCTCACGTACGATTAACAGGTCGGCGCCTTCGGCAAGTTCTGCTTTCAGCGGAGAAAGATGCGCCGTGAATTTGGAAACGGTCATCGGGCGCAGGTTGCAGTACAGGCCCAAAGCCTTGCGGATACCAAGCAGGCCTTTTTCCGGACGGATATCCGGAGCAACATTATCCCATTTCGGTCCGCCGACAGCACCGAGCAGCACAGCGTCAGCAGCCTTAGCACTGGCAATGGTTGCTTCCGGCAGGGGAACGCCGGTTGCATCGATTGCGCAGCCGCCGATGAGCTGCTTGTCATATTCAATTTCAAAGCCGAATTTTTTGGCAGCAGCGTCGAGAACCTCTACAGCTGCATCAACTATTTCTACACCAATGCCGTCACCTGGCAGTAAGCAAATCTTCATTATTTGTTTTCTCCTTTAATATAATTAATCAGGCCGCCGCAGTCTGCGATATGCTGGATGAATTCCGGCAGCGGTTTTGTTTTGATCGTAATATTTTTGTTGAGGATTTTGATTTCACCCTTGTTTACATCAACGTCGATTTCATCGCCGGGTTCAATCTTTTCTACGTCGGCACCGATTTCCAGCACCGGCAGGCCGATGTTGATAGCATTGCGGTAGAAGATACGGGCAAAGCTGTCTGCTACAATGCATTTGATGCCCTTAACCTTTAATACTACAGGGGCATGCTCACGGGAGGAGCCGCAGCCGAAGTTTTTGCCTGCTACGATGTAATCGCCGGGTTGTACGTTGGCAGCGAAGTTAATTTCCAGGTTTTCCTTCGCATCCTCCATAGCGTGCTCTGCTAACTCCTTGAAATCGGCAATGTTCAGATATCTTGCCGGAATAATAACGTCTGTATCGATGTGGTCGCCGTAACGCCAAACTTTGCTCATTTTACTACCTCCTCAGGGCTGGTGATATAACCGGTGATGGCACTGGCTGCAGCGGTATAGGGACTTGCCAGATAAACCTCGCTGTCGACATGGCCCATGCGGCCGCGGAAGTTGCGGTTGGTGGTGGATACAGCGTGCTCGCCTGCTGCGAGGATGCCCATGTAACCGCCAAGGCAGGGACCGCAGGTCGGAGTGGAAACGGCAGCGCCGGCATCAATAAAGGTATCGATGTAACCGCGGTGCATAGCCTCCTGATAAATCTGCTGGGTTGCCGGGATGATAATCATACGCACATGGTCGCAAACCTTGTGGCCTTTTAGGATTTCGGCAGCCTGCTCAAGATCCTCCAAACGGCCATTGGTGCAGGAGCCGATAACAACCTGGTCGATTTTGATTGCATGACCTTCCTTAGCAGGATGGGTGTTTTCTGGCAGATGCGGATAAGCAACTACAGGAACAAGCTCGTCGAGCTTAATATCGAGTACGCGGGCATATTCAGCATCTTCGTCCGCAGTAACTGCTTCCCATTCACGGGTTACTCCGCGTTCCTTTAAGAATTCGATGGTCTTTTCATCAACTGGGAAAATGCCGTTTTTGCCGCCGGCCTCAATAGCCATGTTGCAGATAGTCAGACGGTCGGCCATCGAAAGCTCGCTGACGCCTTCACCGGTGAATTCCAAAGATTGGTAACGGGCGCCGTCAACGCCAATCATACCGATGATGGTCAGGATGATGTCCTTGCCTTTAACGTATTTCGGCAGCTTGCCGGTCAGGTTGACTTTGATAGCCAGCGGAACCTTGAACCAGGAGGTACCGCTGGCCATAGTGCAGCCGATATCGGTCTGGCCCATGCCGGTGCTAAGAGCATTGAGTGCGCCGTAGGTACAAGTGTGGGAATCGGCACCGATGATGATTTCGCCGGGAGCAACAAGGCCTTTATCCGGCAGCAGTGCATGCTCGATACCCATCTGGCCTACTTCAAAGTAGTTTTTGATTTCGTGCTTGCGGGCGAAGTCACGCATACGCTTACACATGGTTGCGGATTTGATATCCTTGCAGGGGGAGAAATGGTCCGGAACCAGAGCAATTTTGTTTTTATCAAATACCGGCTTGCCGATTTTTTCAAATTCGTTGATAGCCGGAGGACCGGTGATATCATTAGCTAATACTAAATCTACTTGAGAAACAAGCAGGTCGCCGGCACTTACGCTGTCGCGGTGAGCGTGCTTGGCTAAGATTTTTTGCGTCATTGTCATTCCCATAAGATAGTCCTTCTTTCTTTAAGGGCTGCCTATAAGGGGCCATCTGCTTCAGAAGCGCTCCTAGTAGTACTGGTATGTACGCCGTCGTCGCGCTTCTTCGCATCTGACACTCTTCTAGACAGCCTGTAAAATTTTTAAGTTAGAAAGAGTGTACAATGAAATAAAATAACCCCTATCTGCGCTTGCAGATAGGGGCGAAGTTTTTTTCGCGGTACCACCCTAAGTTGTACTTAATTTTCCCGATTAGCGAATCGGCAGCGTAACGTGCTGGAAACGTCTGCTCCTACTTGGTTCAGAGAAGCTGCTCGCGGGTGAGCTTCTTTGCCTGCTTGTTGGCGGCTTGCACCATACGCCGTCTCTCTGGATGCTGGGGCAGGTAAATTTTCCCGTTCATTGCATTTTTGTTTTTGAAATTAAAATATACACATCGCTGTATTCTTCACATTATCGCAATATCGTTTAGATTTGTCAAGAGTAGTGTTAAGAAATGTGAGGAAAAAAGCTCAAAATGTTCACTGGAGAGATTATAGTGTATATTATGAAACAGTTTGTTGTTTTAGTGACTAAAGTTATTGCTATGAAGTTTCTTTGCTGTGTACGTTTTCAGCTAATGCACCGGTTATATCGTAGCAATAGTAAGTGAAATCTTCGCAAACTCAAAGCTTTTCTGCGGATTTGATTGTTACCACGTTGCGCTTTCCCTGCAAGATAAGCTATAATATAGATAAATATACCTAGCAATAGCTAAATTTACGATATAGGAGAAAACAAAATGTTTATTGACAGAGCGAGAATTTATGTAGAAGCAGGCGATGGCGGCGACGGCATGAGCAGCTTCCGCAGAGAAAAATTTGTAGAAAAGGGTGGCCCGAACGGTGGTAACGGCGGTCGCGGCGGTGACGTTGTCCTGATTGCGGACAAAAATCTCAATACCCTGATTGACTTCCGTTACAAGAGAAAATATGTTGCTAAGCGCGGCGGTCAGGGTGGTACTAAAAACTGCACCGGTGTACGCGCTGATACCGTATTCGTTAAGGTTCCGATGGGTACTTTGGTACGTGATGATGCAACCGGCGCTGTTATGGCAGACTTGGTTGAGGATGGTCAGACCTATGTGGCTGCTAAGGGCGGCCGTGGCGGTAAGGGCAATGCCTGCTATGTTACCAGCACCAACCGTGCTCCGACCTTTGCCGAAAAGGGCGAACCCGGCGAAAACCGTTGGCTGAAGCTGGAGCTGAAGCTGTTGGCTGACGTTGGCCTTGTAGGTTACCCCAGTGTAGGCAAGTCCAGCATTATCGCACAGGTGAGCGCTGCCCGCCCCGAAATTGCTGCCTACCATTTTACAACGCTGTCCCCTGTTTTGGGCGTGGTGCGTCTGGATGAGGAGCGCAGCTTTGTGCTGGCAGATATCCCCGGTCTGATTGAAGGTGCGCATGAGGGTGTAGGCCTGGGCCATGACTTCCTGCGTCATGTGGAGCGTACCAAGGTACTGCTGCATATTGTTGACGTGGCAGGCGTTGACGGCCGTGATCCGATTGAGGACTTTGACAAAATCAATACAGAGCTGGCAGAATACAGCGAGCGTCTGGCTCGCCGCAAGCAATTGGTTGTTGCCAATAAAATGGACCTGCCGGAGGCTCAGGAAAACTTTGAGCGCTTAAAGGAATACGTTGAAGCCAAAGGCTACGAAATCTGCAAGGCTAGTGCTGCTACCGGCGAAGGTCTGCGTGAGCTGATGTTTAAGGCTTACGACCTGCTGCTGCAGTATGTTCCTGAGGAGGATGAAGAAGACCTGGCACGCTTCGACGAGATTGATCCGGACAGCTATGAAATTGTTGTCGGCAATGATACCGACTGGGAGGTTCGCGGCAAGAACATCGAGCGTCTTGTTGCTATGACTAACTTTGATAATGACGAGGCACTTTACCGCTTCCAGCTGATTTGGAAACGTCTTGGCATTGACGAGGCGCTGAAGGAGAGAGGCGTACAGGAAGGTCAGAGTGTACGTATTAGGGATATGGTTTTCGACTACAAAGAGTAGTGAGTACGCATATAATGCACCGTCTGCGTCATGAAGTCTCTTCGACGTATAAGGACGCAGATAATGTACCATCTGCGTCATGAAGCCTCCTCGACGTACATGAAGTACGTCGTCGTCGACTTCATTTAGCATCTGATACATTCTATGCGTCCTTGGCGAAAAAGACGTATTGCGGATAACGCAAAAAATATAAAAAACTAGAACTGCAGGTGAGGGGAAATGTTAAACAATGAAGCAAGCCGTGAGGCTTTGCAAAAGGCCAAGCGCATTGTCATCAAGGTTGGTACGAGTACGATTACTTATGCCAACGGCAAGCGCAATTTCAGTCAGATTGACCGCTTAGCGCGTGAAATCAGTGATTTGCAGAATCAGGGCAAGGAAATGATTCTGGTAACCAGCGGTGCTGTGGTTGTGGGCGTGGACCGTATGGGCTTGCCGGGCAAGCCTAAAACTATTCCCGGCAAGCAGGCTGCTGCTGCCGTAGGTCAGGGCGTTCTTATGCACACCTACGAAAAATTCTTTGCCGATTACGGTCAGATCGTGGCACAGGTGCTGATTACCAAAACGGAGGCGATTGACCGCCACCGTTACACCAATACGCGTAATACCTTTATGGAGCTGATGCGTCAGCGTGTTATCCCTATCGTCAACGAAAATGACGTTGTGGCGCTCGATGAGCTGAAAATTGGCGATAACGATAATATGTCTGCCCTTGTTGCAGGTATTGTGGATGCTGATCTTGTTATCATTCTTTCTGATGTTGACGGCCTGTATACCGCTAATCCGCAAACGCATCCCGATGCTGTTATTGTGCCTGAGGTTGCGGAAATTACTCCGGAGATTGAGGCAAGTGCCGGCGGTGTCGGCTCTTCCCGTGGTACAGGCGGTATGGCTACCAAGATTCAGGCTGCCAAGGCTGCGACAAGCAGCGGTATTCATTTGGTAATTGCCAGCGGTACCGAAAAGAATACCATTACCCGTGTGCTGCAGGGCGAAGAGCTGGGAACCTTGTTCGTGAGTCGTGAAAACCGTCTGCAGTTCCGCAAGCGCTGGCTGGCATTTGGTGCCAAGATTGCCGGCAGTATTGTTGTGGATGATGGCTGTGCTAAGGCTATTCGCAAGGCCGGCGGCTGCAGTATTCTGCCGGCAGGCGTGTTTGCCGTGCAGGGTGAATTTTTGCCGGGCAGCACGGTAAGCGTTATCGATAAGGATGCGCATGAGCTGGCACGTGGCTTAGTGCATTATTCTTCTGCCGAGCTGGAGCAGATTAAGGGCTGCAATTCCGGTGAGATTGCAAATATTCTGGGACATAAAAATTTTGATGAGGTTATTCACCGCGATGACCTGGTTATTTTATAAGGCAGGGTGAGGATTATGGCAACGTATGAATTGGTTCAGGCTAAGGCGCAGGCTGCGAAGCAGGCTGCAGCAAAGCTTGCCGTTACTTCTACCGCAGTTAAGAATGCGGCACTTTTGGCGATGGCTGCTGCGCTGGAGGCACAACAGTCTGAAATTTTAGCTGCGAATGAGCGTGATATGACTGCTGCTGCAGCCAAGGGCATGAAAAGCTCAATGCTGGACCGTCTGAAGCTGACTGCCGAGCGCATCAGCGGTATGGCTGACGGCCTGCGTCAGGTAGCAGGCCTGGCTGACCCTGTTGGTAATGTTATTGACGGTAAAACTCTGCCTAACGGTCTGCATATTACTAAAATTCGCGTTCCCTTGGGTGTTATCGGTATTATTTACGAGGCACGTCCCAACGTTACGGCGGATGCCGCAGGCCTGTGCCTGAAGTCCGGCAATGCTGTTATCCTTAAGGGCGGCAGTGAGGCGATGGAGTCCAATAAAACTGTTGCTGCGATTTTGGCGCAGGCTGCGGAGGGTGCAGGCATTCCTGCGGGCTCTATTCAGTTTATTGATACCAGTGACAGACAGGCTGTGCAGGATTTAATCCATATGAATGGCCTTGTCGACGTGGTTATTCCTCGCGGCGGTGCCGGGCTGATTCAGGCGGTGGTGCGTAATGCCAGCGTGCCGGTTATCGAAACAGGTGCGGGCGTATGTCATACCTATGTGGACAAGGATGCTAATGTGGAGATGGCGATGAAGATTGCCTTCAATGCCAAGGTACAGCGTCCTTCAGTATGCAATGCAATGGAAACACTGCTGGTGCACAAGGATATTGCGGATAAATTCTTGCCGATGATGCTGATGATGTATAATTCCTCTGCCGTAGAAATACGCGGTGACAAGGCTGTTCAGGAGTACAGCGGTCAGGTGCATCTGGCAACTGAAGAAGACTGGTCTACGGAATACGGCGATTTGCGCCTTTCCGTAAAGATTGTTGACAGCATTGAGGAGGCCATGGCGCATATTGCCAAATACGGCACCGGTCACAGCGAATGTATTGTTACCGATAATTATCAGGCGGCACAGCTTTTCCAATATACCGTGGACGCTGCTGCTGTTTACGTCAATGCCTCTACCCGCTTTACCGACGGCAACGAATTCGGCTTCGGTGCGGAAATCGGCATCAGCACACAAAAGCTGCATGCCCGCGGACCTATGGCGCTGCCGGAGCTTACAAGTACGAAGTATCTGATTAACGGTAACGGTCAGGTGCGCAAATGAGCTCATATGTAACGGTGTTGCTGAATGGTTAGCAATGAAAAACCTCAGGGATGACAGATGTTACTTAAGGCTGACGTAATATCAGATGCTATATTTTAATAAAGCATAATACTTACTGAAACCCGCTTCAATGGCGTAAGCCGGCGAAGCGGTGTTTTGCTTTTGCAGGAAAGCTGTCTGATGCAGGTAAAATTCACATTTTTGCACTGATTTTTATTGCCTGAGGTATATGCTTTAAGTGTAAAATTTGATATAATTAATTGGATAAGATTGCTTTGTTGCTATTGCACAATTTAGGAAGCTGGAGGGAACTCTTTTGGAAGAATTGTATCGTGAAGAATCTGGAACAAGTACGCAAAGAAAAATCTTTGCAGTGATTGCCTTGCTGATGATTGCGAGCCTTTATTGGCATGAATGGACCTGGCTGCAGGAACATAGACGCTTTGATATGCTGGGCTGGGGTATGGATACAGTGCTTTTGGCTCTGTGGATTTGGCGTGTAGCCTTTGGCTATACTCTGATACTCTACAAGGATATGAAGCTTGAGGTAATCAGCCACGGCTTAGGCTTTATTAAACGCAGTTATGTTGTTGACCTGACCCGTACAGAAAGCTTTACCGATAAATATGTAAAGAGCTTTTTCCGCAAAACAGCGATTAAACATTATATCCATCGCTATAATTCACTTGATGAAAATCCGCAGCGCTTGCTGGTATTTACCGAAGGCAAGAAAAATAAGCTGGCGGGTTTGCTGTTTAAATCCAGTGATGAGTTTGTCCGTGTATTGCGTAAAGAAATGCCGGATAAATTCATTCAGCTTTAATTGATGATTGTTTTGGTATAGGAGGCTTTGACAGATGGAAACAATAGCTAACGTAGAACCGGTGGTAGTATGCGCCCGTGTTATGCAAATATTTTTTGGTTCTTTTATTTACATTTATCTGATTGCCAAGCTGGTTGGCCCCGATAACAAATTGGCCTGGTTCAGAAAACGTAAAAAATATACCTTCTTTAACCGCCGTGGTATTTTCGGTGAGGATATTAACTTTGGTTATCCTGTATGCTGGCAAGGCGTTCTTGTTTTCCTGGCGATTTACGGCGTAGTTTTCGGCTTCGGCTATTGGTATATTTTCGTACACGCATATTAAGCTAAAAGTTTTATAAGAGGAAGGATTTGCTTCAATGGCAGAAATTAGAGGTATTGTTGTTAAAAAGCAGGGCGAGCGCGCTGAGGTAAAGGTTGATAAAGCTGAAAGCGAACTGACAGGCCTGCCTAAATATATAGATTGCTGGAACCCGGTAGGTGCCAAGGCCGGCGATGTGGTTGGTGCGGAATACCGCGATTTTGACCAACGCAAGGCTAAGCTGGTTATTTACGGTCTGCCGGTAGCAGGTATTCTTGCAGGTGTTGCCTGCGGACACAGCATGGCTACGTTCTTTCATATGGATGAATTGCCATTTATCGCTGCCTGCATTGTTTTGTGGCTTTTGGTAACCGTAAACTATGCACGTATTTTTAAACGTGATGCTGTACGCGAAGGCAAGCAGGCTGTTATTTTTGAAATCCAGCAGCCGAAGATTGTTATTGATATGGGTCAAAAGGAATAGGCTGAAGCATGAAGGTTATTTTGGCATCAGCCTCTCCGCGCAGACAGGCGCTGCTGCAGCAAATAGGTATTACTCCGCTGGTTTGTCCGGCGAATTTTGCAGAAGACAGCGGCACTGCCAGCCAGGCGCAGGAGGTTGCTTTGCATAATGCAGCCGGCAAATGCGCTGCTGTAGCAGCAAAAATGGGAGATGAGCTTCCGGTTATTGCTGCAGATACAATCGTAGTAATTGATAATGTTATTTTGGGCAAGCCGCAGGATGCAGCAGCTGCTAAGGCTATGCTGCAGCGTTTGTCCGGACGTACACATCAGGTTATGACAGGCGTTGCTGTATGTTATAAGGGACAAAAGATGTCCGAGGTGTGCGTTACTGATGTAAGCTTTCGTCAGCTGACTGCTGAAGAAATAGATGCTTATATTGCTACAGGCGAACCTATGGATAAGGCAGGAGCCTATGGCATTCAGGGCAGAGGTGCTGTCCTGGTGGAAAAAATCAATGGCTGCTATAACAATGTTGTAGGTCTGCCGTTGTCATTGTTGTACTTAATGATGCAAAGATTGGGAGTATGAGGAGCTATGAAGAGTGACTAATCCTGCAGTAAGCAGGACCTGCGATTTTTGCAGTGATTTTAGTAGTATCGACAAAACAACAAACACAGAGAGTATTAAAAATCTTCCCTTAGAGGACAGACCACGGGAAAAGCTTTTTCTGCGTGGGGTGGAAGCGCTGACGGATGCGGAGCTGCTGGCAATATTGCTGCGCACAGGCACTGCTCGAAAATCAGCGTTGGAGATTGCTAAGGAGCTTACAGCTGACGGAGGACTTTACAGGCGTCTGGCAGGAGTGAGGGACTTAAATGAGCTTATGCAAATCAAGGGTATGGGGCAGGCCAAGGCAGCAACAGTTTTGGCAGCTCTGGAAATAGGCAGACGTATTGCGTCGGCCCGCCCTTTGGATAAAATCCATTTTGGCTGTCCGCAGGATGGTGCGGCATTTTTGATGCCACGCCTGCGTTATGCCACAAAGGAACAATTTTTGGTAATTTTGTTAAACAGTAAGAATAAAGTAATAGGCACAGAGCTGGTATCAGAGGGTTCGCTGACCAACTCGGTGGTGCATCCGCGTGAGGTATTTCTGCCGGCGATTCTGCAGCATGCAGCCTCTATCTGCGTGGCACATAATCATCCATCGGGTGATCCGATGCCAAGCATTGAGGACAGGCAGCTGACAGCTGTTTTGCTGGCGGCAGGACAAACGTTGGGGATTCCGCTTCTGGACCATCTGATTATCGGGGACGGTGCTTATTACAGCTTTCAGGAAGATGGAGCATTAGAAGTTTAGGAGGATAGTCGGAAATGAAGTTTACTTTCCCTAATATCAGTATTTTTAACAATATGTCGGATGACATGGGTATAGATTTGGGCACTGCGAATACGCTGGTGCATTGCAAGGATAAGGGTATTATTATCCGCGAACCGTCGGTAGTAGCTGTTGAAAAGGACACTAACGAGGTACTGGCAATCGGTGCGGAGGCTAAGAGAATGATTGGCCGTACTCCCGGTAACATTGTCGCTATCCGTCCGATGAAGGATGGCGTTATTGCCGACTATGAAATTACTCAGTCTATGCTGAAATATTTTATTAAGCAGGCTATGGGCAACCGTACCTTTGTACGTCCGCGTATTCTGGTTGGTGTGCCTTCCGGTGTTACCGAAGTAGAAAAGCGTGCAGTTGTTGATGCTACTATTGAAGCAGGTGCGCGTGAGGCTTACTTGATTGAAGAACCGATGGCGGCAGCAATCGGTGCAGGCTTGCCTGTACAGGAAGCAACCGGCAGCATGGTTGTTGATATCGGCGGCGGCACCTGTGAGGTTGCCGTAATTTCTCTGGGCGGCATTGTTGTCAGCAAGAGCGTACGCTGCGGCGGCGATGCTATCGACAGTGCTATTGTACGTTATATCCGCAAAGCCTTTAATATGTTTATCGGTGAGCGTACAGCAGAAAATATTAAAATTGAAATCGGTACCGCAATGAAGGTTGATGAGCCTGCTGTTATGGAAGTTCGCGGCCGCGACCTGCTCAGCGGTCTGCCTAAGAGTATAGAGGTTAATGCCAACCATGTTTGCGAAGCTGTTAACGAGCCTGTAAGCATGATTGTGGACGCTGTTCGTAACACATTGGAGCGTACACCGCCTGAACTGTCCGCTGATATTATGGATCGTGGCATTGTTATGACAGGCGGCAGCTCTATGCTGCGCAATCTGGACAGACTTATTTCTCAGGAAACTGGTATGCCGGTATTCGTATCTGATGAAGCTTTGAACTGTGTTGCTCTCGGCACCGGTATTGCTGTAGAAAATATTGACATTTACCGCAAAGGCTTTATGACCTCTAAATAAGTAGGAATGCAGCATGAATAAGAAGGTTATGTTGGTAGCTTTGTTTGTTCTGGTCCTGTTTTCTATGCTGGCGATGGCCGTAGCAGGCAGAAGCCGTTTTCCTTTGGTCAACAGAGCGGTGGCGGCAGTAGTGCTGCCGGTAGAAAGTATGCTGACCGGGTTAGGCAATGCCGGTGATGGCGTGCGTGGCTATTGGAAGGCACTGACAGTAATGCAGAGCGAAAATGCAAAGCTGAAACAAGAAAATATTGAGCTGCGTAATGCCAATATCCAGATGGCTTCGATGTATGCAGAAAACAGGCAGCTGAGAGGCTTGCTGGAGTATAAGGAGCAGCACAAATCGCAGAAGGTTGTAGCAGCAAAGGTAATTGCCCGCAGCTTCGGCGATTTACGTGACTGCATATATATCGCTGCCGGTAAGGACAGAGGCCTGGCACCTGATATGGCTGTAGTAAACGGCGGCTTGGTAGGCGTGGTTGACGAGGTATATGATGATTATGCCCGTGTACTTTTGCTCACCTCTCCGCGCTGTCGTGTAGGTGCTAGGGTATTGCGCGCTGATTCACGTGCTGTCGGTGTAGCCGGCGGTGTCAGCGGCAAGGATAAGCTACTGTTGGAGCATATTTACCGCGAAGCAAGCCTGCGTGAGGGTGATATTATCGTTACCAGCGGTTACAGCGGCAGCCATCCTGCGGATATTCTTATCGGTAAGGTTACTGCTACTCATATGGATAGTGTAGGTCTGCTGCAGGAAGCAGATATTGTACCTGCTGCTGATATTGCAGATGTTGAACAGGTATTGGTTATTGTTGGCTTTACGCCGGAAGCGAAAATTGTATTACAGGGAGGACAGGCAAAATGAGGAGACTGATTTGGCCCGTCCTGTTTCTGTTCTTAATGCTGCTGCAGGGTTCGATGTCCGTATATTATACAGGCTGGCTTTCCTGTGATCTGCTGCTTTTGGCGGTATATGCTTATGCGATGCTGCGCGGCGAAAAAGCTGGTGTGGTAGTCGGCGGTATCACCGGACTGCTGCAGGATGCAATGACGGTGGGTATTTTTGGCTTCCATATTCTCAGTCGTATCTGTGTAGGTTATATAGTGGGCCTGACAAAGGAAAAGGTGTTTAAGGATAATTATCTTTATCATATGAGCGCTATTGCGACGATTACTTTTATCCTGCGTTTTGTTTACTGGTGGCTGGAACTTTTGCGCAGTGGCGGGCGCTGGAGCATATTTTTTGCATATTTATGGGATTCCTTGGGCTATATTATAGGCAATGCGCTGTTGGTATGGCCTGTTGTAGTTATAATGAAGATGATTTATGAATGGATCAGAAAAGAAGATATATCTTATTAACCAGGAAGCAGGAAAGGAGACAGACGTAGCCTATGGAAGATAGAAACCGGATAACCAGATTGCACACCTTGCTGGTTGTGTGTCTGGTATTATTTGCTGTGCTGCTGGGACGAATGGTTTATTTGCAGCTGTGGCGCGGTGATTACTACGCCAAGCAATCTGACGGCAACAGGCTGCGCCAGTCGCGTATTCTTGCTCCCCGTGGAATTATTTATGATAGTGAGGGCAAAGAGCTGGTTAACAATCTGCCGGGATATGCGGTAGTATTGCAAAAGCAGTCCAGCTATAAACCGGAAACACTGCAGCGCCTCAGTAATTTACTGCAGATGCCTGTAGAAGAAATTAACGCTAAAATTAAGGCGAGCGAAAATTTTTATGAACCTATTATGCTGAAGAATAATCTTGATCAGCAGATGGTAACAAAAATAGAGGAACAGCGCCGCTATATGCCGGAGGTTATGCTTTCGGTGCAGCCTATCCGCAATTACCCTTATCATGAGCTTGCTGTACATGCTTTGGGTTACGTAGGCGAGGTAAGTGCTTATGAAATTGAGCAGGGCTTGTTCAAGAATATTACTCAGGGCAGTCTTGTCGGTAAGGCCGGACTGGAAAAGACTTATGATAAATATCTGCGCGGTGAGGACGGCGCCTTTATGGAGGAGGTTGATGTTGCCGGTAACGTTGTCAAGCATTACGATTCCGTGCAACCTGTTCCCGGCAAAAATCTGAAGCTGACGATAGATTACGAGCTGCAAAAGGAGCTGGAGGCTTTTACAGATAAGCATCTTGCCTTTCTGCGAAGCTCCGGTATTGCTCCCGGAGCGAGAGCAGCGGCGGTAGTAGCTATCGACCCGCGTAACGGTGCGGTAAGGGCGATGGTAAGCCGTCCGGGCTATGACCCCAACTGGTTTGTGCATGGCATTTCCTCAAAGAATTGGAATTCTATTAATAACGATCCCAATTACCCGATGAATAACAAGGTTATTACCGGTGAATATCCGCCTGGTTCTACCTTTAAGATTGTTACCGGCAGTGCTGCTTTCGAATTGAAAAAGGTTGGCTTGGATGAGCCAATTTTCGACGGTGGTTTTCATCCGATGGTTCCTACTATGGGTAACGCCGGCGGCGAGGTTTTAGGATGGCTGACATTTATCAAAGCGTTGGCGATGAGTGATAACGTTTATTTTTACGAGCTTGGTTATCGCGTCGGCATTGATAATATTGAAAAATATGCGCATATCTTTGGCTTTGGCGAACGCACCGGTATTGACCTGGAAGGCGAAAGCAAAGGCCTTGTTGCCTCTAAAAAGGTAAAGCGTGAAATCTGGGATGAGGACTGGCGCTTAGGCGATACCTTCAACGCTGCTATCGGTCAGGGCTTCAACCTGACGACACCGATTCAGCTTTCTGTTATGCTGAGTATTGTTGCTAATGGCGGTACCAAGTATCAGCCATATCTGGTTGACAGTATTATAAACAGTGACGGCAGTCTTTTTGAAAAACCTAAACGTGCCGAAGGCAAGCATATTGATGTATCACAGCAGACAATTGACTATTTCCGCATGGGCATGAGTGCTACTACGCAGGAGGGCGGTACGGCATCGTACTTTGCCGGTCTGCCTAAGCCTATTGCCGGTAAAACCGGTACTGCCGAAAACTCTCATGGACGTGACCATGGCTTGTTTGTAGCCTATGGACCGGTAGACGACCCGGAGCTTGTTGTAGTATGCATTGTGGAACAGGGCGGCTTCGGCTCTGTTGCGGCAGGTCCTATTGTTTATAAAGCATTTGAAGAATTTTTCCAGGAAAAGGGTTATATGCCCCGCCCTGATAAGGATGCCCCGAAAAAGGACACCATCCAATAATGCAGGAAGGAGTACATTGTGGATTTAAAACGTATCCTGAAAAATCTTGACTGGTGGCTGATTGCAGCTGTACTGATTCTTATGGGCTGTGGCTTGGGACTTATCGACAGTGCTACCCATTCCTTTGCTGTCAGCACCGGTAAGGCCTGGCATGTGCAGCGCCAAAGTATGTTTATGCTCTTTGGCCTGGCTATTGTTACTGTATCGTTGGCTTTTGATTACCGTGTTCTCAAAAATTATGCCACCAAGCTGTATATAATTAATATCATACTGCTTTTGGCTGTAATGTTCGTAGGTCAGAGTCAATTGGGTGCACAGCGCTGGATCCAAATAGGCTCTATGTCTTTTCAGCCCAGTGAATTTGCTAAGGTTTTTCTCATTATCTGCTTAGCTACCTTTATGGATAAGCGAATTGAATGGCTGGAGGAATTTAAGGATTATCTGCCGGTTTTTGCATATATTCTGGTGCCGTTTATACTTGTTATGCGTCAGCCGGATTTAGGAACCTCGCTGACATTTATTGCAATCCTGATAGGTATGATTTTTGTCAGCGGCTTTAAGTATAAATGGTTCTTCCGCATGGGATTAGCTTTTATGGCCTTGCTGCCGGCGTTTTGGATGATTCTGAAGGATTATCAGAAGAACCGTATCCGTGTTTTTCTGAACCCGGAGCTTGATCCTTTCGGCAGCGGTTATCATGTTATTCAGTCTAAAATTGCTATCGGCAGCGGCGGCTTCCTTGGCAAAGGCTGGCTGGCCGGAACGCAGAGCCAGTTGAACTTTTTGCCGGAAAACCATACGGACTTTATTTTTGCTGTTGCCGGTGAAGAGTTTGGCTTTATCGGAACGGTGTTTATCATCAGTATGTATATGATTATTATCTGGCGCGGTATTGCGATTGCGCTTGATGCCGATGATACCTTCGGTATGCTTCTGGCAACCGGTGTAACGTCTATGTTTATGTTCCATGTTATGGTCAACATTGGTATGACTGCCGGTATTATGCCTGTAACCGGTGTACCTTTGCCGTTCTTGAGCTATGGCGTCAGCTCGCTGACGACGAACCTTATGTTGGTGGCGATTTTGTTAAATATTAAGGTGAAAAAACAGAACTTACAGTTCTAAGGATGATGATATAAACCTTTTTATAAAATATTATAGGAATCGGTAGACACTAAAGCATCATATCAGATAAATATTGACGAAAACTGTTTTTGATAAACCCTTCCATCATTAAAAATAGAGGAGAAAATGAATTTGAAAAAGGATTTAACTATTGATATTTTAAGCAGCGTGCAAAAGCCTGCACGCTATACCGGCGGCGAGTTCGCCAGCATTGTTAAGCCTGCCGAAGAAGTAGAAGCAACTATTGCTCTGGCCTTCCCTGATGTATATGAAGTAGGTATGAGCTATCTTGGCTTCAAAATTTTGTATCATCTGCTGAACAAGGAAGACGGAATTGCCGCAGAACGCGTTTATGCGCCTTGGATTGACCTGGAGGAAAAGATGCGCGAACGTGAAATTGCACTTTGCACCTTGGAAACCAAAAAAGCCTTGGGCGAATGTGATGTGATAGGCTTTACTCTGCAATACGAGCTTTCCTATACCAATATCTTAAACATGCTCGATTTGGGTGGCGTACCGTTGCTTGCCAAGGACCGTACCGATGCAGATCCCTTTGTTATTGTTGGCGGTCCCTGCGTGTACAATCCGGAGCCGTTGGTTGATTTCTTTGACTTCGCTATTATCGGCGAAGGCGAAGAGGTTCTTGTTGAGGTTATGCACTGCTACAAGCAGTGGAAGCGTGATGGCAAACCCGGCGGCAGACAAGAATTCCTGCAGCGCGTGGTAAAAATTAAGGGTATTTATGTTCCTTCCTTCTATGAAGCAGAATACAATGAAGACGGTACTTTTAAGGCTATTAAGCCGTTGCGTGAGGATATTCCTGCTGTTATCCAAAAACGTGTTGTTGCGGATATGAACAGCGTAGATTTCCCGACCTCTCCGATTGTTCCTTTCGGTGAAATTGTCCATGACCGTATCATGCTGGAGGTTTTCCGCGGCTGCAGCCGTGGCTGCCGTTTCTGCCATGCAGGCATGGTTTATCGCCCCGTGCGTGAGCGTAAGCCGGAGGTGCTGATGGACCTGTCTCGTAAGCTGGTAGATAACACAGGCTACAACGAAATCAGCCTGGTATCCTTGTCCAGTGCCGATTATTCCTGCCTGGCTCCGCTGGTACATAAGATGATTGGCGAGTTTAAGGACGAACGCGTCAGCGTTTCTCTGCCTTCTCTGCGTATTGACAGCTTCTGTGTTGCCATCGCTAAGGAGGTACAGGCAGTGCGTAAGAGCGGTCTGACCTTTGCTCCGGAAGCAGGCAGCCAGAAGATGCGTGATGTTATCAACAAGGGCGTAACGGAAGAGGATTTGATGAATGCTGTCGGTGCAGCATTTGAATCCGGCTGGAACAGCGTTAAGCTGTACTTTATGATCGGCCTACCCTATGAAACAGATGAGGACGTACTGGCGATTGCCGATTTGGCGCGCAAGGTACAGTATAAATATTTCCAAATTACCGGTAAGCGTGGCTGCAAGGTTACCGTAAGTGCTTCGTCCTTCGTGCCTAAGCCGTACACTGCTTTCCAATGGTTTGCTCAGAATGATTTGGAAGAAATCCGCCGTAAGCAGTTCCTGCTGAAGGATGAAATCAAAAAATATAAAAATATCACCTTAAACTACCATGATGCCAAAACCGGTACGATTGAGGCTGTTTTTGCCCGTGGTGACCGTCGCGTAGGCAAGGCGCTGCTTCTGGCATGGCAGAAGGGCGCGCGTTTTGACGGCTGGAGCGATTGCTTTTCCTACGAGCGTTGGCTGGAGGCTATCAGCGATGCAGGTTTAGATAAAGACTTTTACGCTGCACGTGAGCGCGGTGAGAACGAAGCTTTCCCGTGGGAGCATATCTCTCCGGGTGTCAGCCGCCGCTTCCTGTGGAACGAATGGCGTAAGGCTTATGCTCAGCAGCTTACGCACGACTGCCGTCGCGCAAGCTGCACCGGCTGTGGCGTTTGCCAGGCATTGGGCGTAAAAATTGTTGATTATAAAGAAGCATATCAAAACAATGGGGAGGTACAGGCATAATGAAACTGCGTATGCAAATTACCAAGGATAAGGATATCCGCTTTATCTCCCATCTGGAATATGTGCGCACCATCGGCCGTGCTATCCGCCGTGCCAAGCTGCCTGCTGCCTATTCCGAAGGTTTTAATCCGCATTTGAAGTTCAGTCTGGCTTCTGCGCTTGGTGTAGGCGTTGTCAGCTATACAGAGTTCGTAGAAATCGAGCTTGCCGAGCCGATGGAGGTAGAAAAGGCTGCGTTGGCGCTTGATGCTGCTTTGCCGAGCGGTATTCGCGTACTGGCTGCCGATGCTGTTGATACGCATCACGCTGCCTTGATGAGTCAGGCGGCAGGTGCAAGCTATCGCGTAACGTTGCCTTATAGCAAAGACGTGAGCGCTGCTGTTGCAGAGTTCAATGCGGCGCCGGAGCTGCTGTTCAAAAAAGCTGCACCCAAGACCAAGGCTAAGTTTAAGGAAATTGACGTTAAGTTTTACATTCCTCAGCTTACTGCAGAGCAGACCGAAAAAGAAACGATTTTCAGTTTTGACTGCAAGATTACACCGACAGGCAGCATGAAGGCAGTAGATTTACTGAATGCGCTGAATGAGCAGTATGGTTTGGCGCTGCCTGTTGAGATGGCCGATATTGAGCGTCTCAGACTGTACCGCAATAATAAAAACGGCAAGCCTATTCCAATGCTGAACAGTGATGCCGTAACCTTAGGCTGATTTTAGCTTAAGGCTGTAAAAATAAAAAAGAGCAAAGTCTGCTCAGTGCTTTGCTGATTAGAAAACCCCGTGGCGTCTGCCACGGGGTTTTTGTGTGCATTAGATATGCTATTTTATCTGCAGCTCCAGTTTGTAAATATACTTATCGGTATCACCTGTCAGCCAGTAATCACACAACGATGTTACATAGAGTGGTGAAATCGGCGTAAGCTGATGATCCTTGCAATATTCTGCCAGCATTTGCAGATACTTTTTGTTGTTGAACATGTAGACACCTTGAAAATATAGCGTCAGATAATCGCCCTCAGGCTTTTGGTGGCAATGCGGTGTAGCGAGCTTATCGTTAAGTGTGTAAAAATAATGCTTCAGATGCTTGCTTTCGAAATCCTGCAAAATTTCCGTATCGTAAATATAACCAAAGCCGTTGGTTGTTAAGGCAGTATCATTTTGCAGATGGGTGAACATTTGGGCAATATGCGCAGAACGCTTTTTAAAGCATTCATTTTCTTCGGTAGCATTGCTCAGATAAAGATAATGTGCCTGCTCATGGACAAGCATAATTTTATCCAGAGTAATGTCCGCAATATGGTCGAGCTTGCCTAATTCGCTCTGCAGCTTTTTTTTCATAGTCTGCAGACGGGCAATTTCCTGCGTGAAGAAATCTATGCGCTCATTAAATAAATCACGATAGTTTTGTGGCGAGCGGTTGGCAAGATAATCTTTGATGCGCGCAATCGGCACATCAAGCTGGCGTAGCGTAAGAATCAGCTGCAATAAAAACAGTTGGCTGCGCTTGTAATAGCGGTAACCGTTTTCATCAACAAGCTCAGGAGTAATCAATCCCAGCTTGTCATAGTAAAGCAGTGTCTTGCGGGGAATTTTGCAAAGCTGTGATAATTCACCGGTCGTAAAGTAATTTTGTATATTTTTTGACATTTTTAGCATTTCCCCCTTGACTGTCTAGCTGCTATACACAGTATTATAACATATAAAAGAGAAAATGCATATTAAGATTTAATCCAAATAATTTCAGGTGCTTAATATGTACTTTGTTGATGTTTTTTGTGATGAGTGAATGGAGGTATATCTGTGAAAAAATTGGCTAGTAAAGGTTTATTGATGAGCGCATTGATTTGTGGTAATGTACTCTGGGGGGGAACAACAGTTCTCGCCAATGAGGTTCAGGAGTATGATCTGGATGAAATAGTCGTAACGGCTACAAGAACAGCGCAAGAAAACATTAAAGTTCCTGCTCAGGTTAATGTTATTACTGCTGAAGACATTAAAAAAAGAAATGTTTTAACAATTACTGATGCATTGAAATCAATACCTGGTTTATATGATGGTAGAGCTGGTGGCATGTCTGATGTTGCTAATAGCATTCAAATTCGTGGCTTTGCTGAAGATGAAATTTTAGTACTGTATGATGGTATGCCGTTAAATGATGGTTATTCTGGCAAAGTAAACTGGAGTGCTATTGCTATTGATGATGTTGCAAAAATTGAAGTTCTTCAGGGTGCTGCTTCTTCTCTTTATGGTGGACGTGCTGTTGGCGGTGTAATTAATATCATTAGTAAGAATCCTGATAAAGATAGTGTACATGTTTATGCTAACTATGGTTCAGATAGCACCTGGAAACGTGGCATTAATTTGAGCAAAAAACTTAATGACAAATGGTCCTTAGGCTTTGGTTATGAAAACAAAGAAACAGACGGTCATTACAAGAAGTTGATTTACAAATACAAAACAAAAGCTAAGAATACTCCGGCTTCTGGCAGTGTAATAGGTACTGGTGCAGTAGCAGATAAGCATAGCAATGGTAAGGATATGTATATTTTGGGACAACCTGGTGGTGGTCGAAGTGAGGATAATACATATAACTTTAAGATTAAATATAATTTTACTGATAAACAGTCTATGACTTATAGATATACTCATGATAAATACAAATATTTTGCAACTGATCCAGTAACTTTTATTCATGATGCAGACGGAAAGCCTATGTTTAGTGGTAGCGTTTTGTTACCAGATGGTAAATACTTGGATTTTACTGAGAGCGATTTTACAGATTATGATGGTCGCCGTAATATTGATCGTCATGCATTGCAGTACAAAGATGATGAAAATAACATTAACTTTAATCTAGGTCTGACAAATGTAAAAGATTATGGTTATGCCACGGGTAGTGATTTAGCAGGTCAAGGTTCCGGCAATGATTCAAAATATCCTAGCAAGGCTTACAAGGCAGATTTTCAAAAGGTTTGGGAAGGAAGTAAGAATACTGTAGTTGCAGGCTTTAACGTTCAAAAGGATACGATGGAATACGTTAAAGCAAACCTTTCAAAATGGAGTGATAAAGATTCTATAACATCTATTAAGAGTAGAATGGGAGGCACTAATTTAAATGGTGCGTTATTTGTTCAAGATGACTTGAAGTTAAGTGATATATATGGATTGACCATGGGTTTACGCCTCGACCATTATCAAAAGAAAGATGGTTTTTTTGATGATGCATCTACTCACATCGATCAACGAGAAGAAAAATATACAGAACTGAGTCCTAAATTAGCATTCAGATATATGCCGGATGAAGATACGACCTATTATGTATCTTACGGACATTCATTTAATGCACCGAGTCTGTATAAGTTGTATCGTCATGATCCGGCTTATGGTTATGTGGCTAACCCAGATTTGAAACCTGAAACAAGTGATACTTTTGAAATTGGTTTGAAAAAGAATTTTGGCTCTAAATTGTATGCTACATTGGCATTATATACAGCTAAGACTACGGATATGATTAATGCTGAAACTCGTTCTGATGGCAAAAAATGGTATGTAAACATTGATGAAGCCAAACGTCAAGGTGCTGAACTTGCTCTGGATTATCAAATGGATAATAAGTTTAGTACTTTTGCTAATATCAACTTACAACATGCTGTGGATGGGGCTGGCGATAGAATTTACTCTATTCCTAAGCAATTGCTTAAAGCAGGAGTAAAATACAATTATGATAAATGGACTGCATATATTAATGGACAATACGTAAGTAGTCGTAATACTGAAAAACAGATTGGTGGTAAACTTTATGCAGAAGACGGTTTCTTTACAGCCGATGCTGGAGTAAGCTATCAATTCATGAAGAATGGCACCATTAGCTTTGCTGTTAATAACATTTTTGATAGAGATTATTGGCAGTGGTATAAAGCTGATGGTAGAAGTTGGAATGTTGGTGTAGACTTTACATTCTAATCCCCTCGTTCATCTCTCATCAATTACATAAAGCAATAAGGATAGGGTAAAGTACACGCCCTATCCTTATTTGCGCCTTTGCCGAGAGGCAATATATGTAAAAATTCTAAAGGAAGGTGGTGGATGCATGACTTATAACCTTAAACGTTTAACCGGCTATGCTCTTGGCTTTGTACTTTTTTACGCGCCGGTGGCGCTCTTTCAGCGTTGCCTGTTCTACCTGCTTTACGGCAGCTGGCAGCCGCAGAGTATTCATGGACTTTGTTTTCGTATACCGATAGAGCATATTCTTGACGGAATCATCTGGCGGCTGACGCCGATAAGCATGCTGAGTACACTGTTGCTGTTGGCAGCAGCGTTCTTCCTGGGACCAGTTTTTTGCGGCAGGCTGTGCCCGGCGGGTGCGTTTACCGAATATCTTTCGAAGCTGGTGCCGTCCAAATTTCAAATCAGCTGGCACCATTATACAGAAATTGCCCCCATCCGTTACGGTATGCTGGCAGGCTTTTGCCTGGTACCTTTCTTCAGTGGCATTCTTGCCTGCTCTTACTGCAATTTCTTTTTGTTTGATTTACTTGCCAACTACTATACGCAGGGGTACTTTATTTCGCTGACCTCCAGTCTGCTGCTGACAGCAATTATGTGGGTGCTTGTTTTTGGTATCTTTACTAAAGGCGGACGCGGCTTCTGCAATTTTTTGTGTCCGGTGGGAGCGGCACAGGGACTGATGCATGCCATAGGCTGCAAGCTGCCGTTTGTACTGCGCATGCGTGTAGATAAAAACCAATGCATAGGCTGTGGTTTGTGCGAAAAGAAATGCCCGATGGAATCTGCGGAGCTTGTGGATAGCAAAGCGCAGATTAACCAGCATAATTGCATCTGCTGCGGTGTATGTCAGCATGCTTGCCCGGTGCAGGCTATCAGCTATGGGAGGAAACACGAATGAAAAGTAAGCTGATAAATTTTATTGCGGCGATGGGAATTCCTGTAAGCGGCATTACTACGCAAGGGGCAGGTTGTACAGGGATTTGCGGCAGCTGCAGCTTGAATTGCGCGCCGGGAATAGTTGCTTTACTGCTTTTGGCAGGCAAGGCAATTTACAAACGTTATCATGGTGGGGTGGTGCAGCATGAATAAGAAAATGTTGAAGCGTGTACTGGCCTTTGTGCTGATGGCGGCTGTAATGGTCGGTTTGGTGTTTTTCCGCAGCGAAAATAATTACGACAAGCACTATTTCCGTGCCAAGCTGGCGCGGGGGCAGGAGGTGCATTGCCGGATAGACCTGGGCAAGGAGGGCGAGCTGAAATATTTGCTGCAGCCTAATATCTATACCTTATATTTACGCCTGCTGCCGGAGGATAAGCAAGCGCAGCTGCGCTGCGAGGGCGAGGGCTTGCAGCTGCTGCTGTCGCGCAGCAGCAAAAAGGGTTTGTGGCGCAAGCTGGCGCCTGATGAGATGATAAAGCAGTACAAGGGACAGATGTCAGTGAGTGCGGAGATGTATTTTTCACCGGAGCAGTTAAAGCAGCGTCATGTGCAGAGTGGCAAAATCAAGTTTTATGACGCAAAGGGCTTGTACGGAACTGTTGTCATTGACGTAATCAATTCCCGGGTGAAAAGAGATTAATATGTTTTTTAAGCTGTGGGCAGAAGTTCTGCCTGCAGTTTTTTGTTTTAAATACAATAAAGATGTATTCTTAAATTTTCTTGCAATCAATTAAGAATGGTGCTAGAATAGCAGATGAAAAAAGTAGTTAAATGATATATATAATTAATTGCTTTGAAGACTATTGTCTTGGAGCGCAAAAGCAGTTATGATAGCTGCTGATGTCAAAAGGAGGCTTATATTATGGCTGAAGAGTTTAAGAAAAATCAACAAGAAGTGAAAAACGAGATTCGTAAAGGAATAGTTGAGCGTCTGCTCGGCAGCAAGCTGCATACAGAAAATGCAGAAATGCCGATAAGGTCAAGCTTCGTGAATTATAACATGGATGATTACGGTATTATAGATGCACATTATCAAGCCTTAAAAGAAGAAGTTTTACATGAGCTGGGAGCGTATCTTTTACACAATAAAAGCACTAATGAGAATGATGAAATGCCTATCAGAGCAAGCTATGTTAATCACACACCTGCAGATACCCGTATTCTCGATGGTCATTACCAAAAGCTGAAGGATGAAATCTGCCATGAAATTGCTCAACAGGTTGTCGGTGACAAGGTTGCTGTCGAAAAGGATGCTATGGCAATTCGTGCAAGCTATCTGCATGAGTTGCAGGAGCAGGGAAGCCTGAATGAAGCTATTGCCAAACGCCTGCTGGCTAAAGGCATGAGCGTTGCTGATGTTGCTGAGGCTATGCAGATGCCTGAGGAAAGTGTTGCTAAGCTGCAAAAAAAATAGGAAAAAATTACAGAATGCACCAATTTACGATTAAGTCGCTTAATGTTATAATATAAGCAACTTATGAGTAGAGTTGGTGCGTTTTTATGTTTATAGGGCGAAAAAAGGAACTTGCTACATTAGAAAAACTTTATAATAGTAATGAATTGAAATGTGTGTGCCTGACTGGCAATGCCGGTATTGGCAAAACAGCGTTACTGCAAGAATTTGCCAGACGCAAGCATAAAGCATATTTTTGCGTACGCGCAAGTACCAATAATGCCAATAAGGCAGCTTTTTACACGGAGCTGTCAGCGCAAGGCATTGTTCAATGCAACAGTGGCTGCTGGCAGGATATACTTAAGTTAATTTATAAAAAGGCTAAGGGAGAAAAGATAGTATTACTGATAGATGATGTGCAGGAACTGGAAAACAGTTTTAGTGAGCTATTACCTGAAATAATTGCATGCTTGCACTCTGAGGTAGAGAAATTAAGACTTTTGCTGGTATTTAGCGGAAGAGAATGTGACTATGTCTTACATTTATTAGGAAAAAGTAAATTGCCACTATCTCAAATATTTTTGCAGTCATTAAATTATGAAGATGTTCTGCCTTGTTTAATTCCGTTTAGCAATGAAGAAAAAGTGTTGCTTTATGGAGTAACCGGAGGAAAACCAGGCTATTTGCAGCTTATAGATAGCACACTAAGCTTTAAAGATAACCTGTATAATTTATTTTTTAGTCCCACAGCTTCATTACTGCATGTTGCCGAGCAGATTTTAGTATTGAATTTTCGTCAGCCGCATATTTATCATGCAATATTATGTTCAGTTGCTTGTGGTGCAATACATATGAAGGAGATAGCAGAGGCAGTAGGTATGCCTAATAATAAGACTTCGAAGTATGTTGGAGTATTGGTAGAAAAAGGATTACTGAAAAAGCTTGTACCGCTTGTAGAAGCAAAGCTTGGTAAGCAGCAAAAAACGACGTGTTATATATTATCTGATTCTATGCTTACTTTTTGGTATCGCTTTGTTTATCCTTTTTTAAGCAGTATAGCTATGGGCTGTGGAAACTATTTATTACGTACGAAGGTACTACCGGTTTTAGATGATTACGCAAAGGTGCTTTTTTTAGAAATATGTCGACAGTATTGTTTTACGTTACGTGAACGTGGTGATTTTCATAAATTTATGCAATTTGGTTATCTTTGGCCAAAAGATAATTGTGCAGCAGAACAAATCCGCTTGATTGCTTATGATAAAAATAGTGCTGGCTTTATGCAATGCGTATGGGAAAAAAGTAAGGTTGATGTTCCGTTAATAAAACAGCTACAACGAGAATATGCTGACAAAACAGGCCGTAGTAATTATTATATTGTTTTTTCAAGACGCGGCTTTACTGATAGAGCTTTAGGATATGCAGCGCGGACTAAGGAAGTCAGATTGGTATCGTTGTTTTACTTTAAATAAATCTAAACGTAAGTAGAATAGAGTGAGAAATTATTTAGACCACTTGCTCTATTCTACTTATGAGTTGAATAATGAAAACTGGCTTAAAATAACGCTTTAAGCCAGTTTTTTCTTTTCAAAAAAAGAGTCCATGAATTTGCTGTTAATCATTGCAGTTTAAAGCAAGTAATTATATAATCTTTATCGTAATGATTTGCATTAGTTTTTGGAGTATGATTTAGTAAAGGAGCGAATGAACTATGATGAAAAGAATGATTCCCCTAAATTTGTTACTTGGATTAAGTATATTGGCAACTGGAAATGCAGCAGCACAAACAGAAGCTTTGCAGGAATACAGCTTGCCTGGCATGAATGTTACTGCTTTGGGTTACGAAAAATCTAATTTGGAAACCCCTGCTGATGTAACTGTTTATTCTGGTGAGGAATTGAAGAAAACTGGCGCAAACGATGTTGCTAACGCACTGAAGTATAAGGCGGGCGTATATTTTACGCAGATGGGCCCTCATGACCAAAGCTTTATTACCGGTAACAGCACCTTGAGTCTGCGTGGTATTAAAGGCGGAACTTTAGTTTTGATTAATGGTGTGCCTGCAAGCTTTAATAATGTAAGCCATTTGGATATGATGAATCTGGATACTGTAGAAAAAGTTGAAGTAGTTAAAGGTGGCGGCGCTGTGCTTTATGGCAGTGAAGCATACGGCGGCGTAATCAATGTAATAACTAAATCTGAATATAAAAACAGCCTTCATATTGCTGCCGGAAACAAGGGACAGCGTGATTACAGTGCTACAATCAGCGCTGGTAAGCTGGGTGTAACCTTAGGCCGTAATGAAATGGGCGAAACGGGTATTTTAACTCAAAAGCAGGGAACAAAGACGATTAATGGTGTAAGAGTACCGTATTATACAGGCTTTGGTGATAGCAAGAAAGATCATCTTGGTGTAAGCTATAAGTTTGATGATAAATTGAGCTTTAATTACATGTTTGACAAGAAAAAATATACTATCGATTACCTTGGTGCTGACAATAGCAAATTACAGCATTTTGATTATGATGATCGTGAGCATTTTGCGCAACTGCATTTTAATGACCAAAATGGTTTTGATGCTACAGCGTACTATAATGAGCGTATTATCCGCAATCCGGATTATTATATTGTAAGACCTGATAATCTGGAATGGGAGCGTAGTGACCATAAAAACTATGGTGCTGATTTAAAAAAGGTTTGGCAAAATGATAAAGACAAGGTTTTGCTTGGATTTAATACAAAACGCGAACTTTATGTAGATGAAAATCAAAAATTTGCTTCTTTTGGCAATAGCAGCAGTGCTCTTAAACCTTATGCACGCTTTGGCAGCTATAGCTTAAATGGTTATTCCTTTTATGGACAGTATGACCGTAAGCTGAGTGAAGCAACTGATGTTGTTTTAAGTATGCGTGAAGACTTAATTCGTTCTGATGCTGGTAATTATAATGCATTTTTGCCGCAGTTGCAGATTTTAACAAAGCTTGACCAGGAAAATTCACTTTATGCTAATGCTGGTCGTTCTTTCAGAATGCCTACATTCCGCCAGCTGTATTATTCCAGCGGTGCAATACTGCAAAACCCTGATTTGAAACCAGAATATGGTTGGAATTATGAGGCTGGTTATAAGCATGATAATGGTAAAGAACAGTTTAAGGCTGCAGTTTTCCATATTGACTTAGATGATCAGATTACAAGCAGAAAGGTTAATGGTCTTTCTCAGTCCTATAATGCTGCCAAATATAAAAATACTGGTATAGAATTAAGCTACACCAATCAGCTTGATGAAAATCTTACTTGGACTGTTGGCGGTATTTATAGCAAGCCGCAAAACAAAACCACAAATACAGCACCTTGGAAGGATGTATTGGGCAAGTATCAGGTGATGACATCAATTGATTATCAGCATGATAAGACTGATGCATCTTTGAATCTGAGCTATATGGGTGGTCGTGTAAACAACAGCAAGCAAACAGATGTGAAGCCGATTCTGCTTTCTAATCTGCATGTCGGCCATGAGGTTTTTGCTAACGCAACATTGACACTGGATATCAATAATATCTTTAATCGTAGAGATTTGACTGATCCCGATGGTTTGTATTATACACAAGGAAGAACATTCCTGGTAGGATTGAATTATAATTTCTAAGCCTATGAAGAAATTATTCTGGTGCTTTTGTTTGTTGCTATGCTGCTTGGGATGCGTAGCTTGCGGACCTCAGCAAGATAAAAGTAGCGACCGGCAAAATATTAGTGTAAACAATTATAATTTTTTTGGAGATGAACAGAAGGTTATATTTAAACAAGTACCACAACGTATTTTAGTGTGCGGTAATAGCGGAGTTGAAACCTTAGTGGCTTTGGGTGCTGGTGATAAAATTACAGCAGCTGTTCTGACGGAAGCTGAAGATAAAGGACGTCTGCAAGCTCTTTTGCCAAATACTAGAATTTATACGCAGCCTCTGCAGCTGGAGGCTGCTGTAGCACTACAACCGGATTTTATTCTTGGGTGGCGCAGGTATTTTGCAGATAATCAATTAGGTGATACGTCAAGCTGGATAGCTAATGGAATACCAGCATACATTCAGGATGCATCAGGACCTGTACCGGCGAAGGGAAGATTTCCTGCCTGTACAATTGCCAGTGAGAAAAGGTTTATCAGCAATATGGGACTTGCACTAGGAAAGCAGCAGCAGGCGCAGGATATAATCCAAAGGATTGATGCAGAATTGCAGGCTGTTGAGAAAATACCGGCACAAAAGGTTCTGTTTGTAGAATTTCTCAATGGTAATATAGAAGTCTTTGGTAATGACCTTTTATGTGGAGATATAATTCGTCATTATGGTTGTTCGTTAGTGAGTTACAGCGCTCCCTTCATCAGTCAGGAAGAAATGATGGAAATGCAGGCTGCTAAAATCTTTATTGTCTATCATGGCGGGGAACAGCAGAAGCAAGCAGCGCTAGCACAACTGCATAATCCCCTGTATAAGCATTTACCGGCAATAGCAAGTGGTCAGGTTTATCCTATAGCTTATAAGCAGATAGTAGCTCCAGGCAGTGATTTGTTAGGAACGTTGAAGTATATTAAGCAATGCTTACTTGCCAACCCTTCTCAATAATGATAAAATCAAATAAACAGCGAGGCTGCAAATGCCTGCAAGTTATTTTTTGGAGGAATATATTATGAAGAAAATAGCAATTCTGCGTTGCCTGAAAACCTCCGCATCCTGTGCGGGAGCAGGCTGCCTGCGTGCTTTTTATGAAAAGGACAAAGCCTTTGCCCAGTATGGTGATGAAGAGCTGCGCCTGATGGCGATGTGGACCTGTAACGGCTGCGGCGATTCCCTGCTGGAAAATCAGGAAGGTATCCGCAAAAAGATTGAGCGCATGAAGGCTTTGGAGCTGGATGCGCTGCATATCAGCCACTGCACGCACAAAAAGGATGCTAACGGTGAAAAGCATCTCTGTCCCAAGATTAAAGCGATTATTGATGAACTGCAGGAAGCAGGCATTACCATCGTAGACGGCACTCACTAATATAATATGTAGTATTTTGTTAAGCAGCAGTCAGCAATGGCTGTTGCTTTTCACTTTATCAACTTAAAAAAATCTCCCGTGGCAGGATTTTTTACCCGCTCTAACGAATAAATATAAATATGATTCCAAATACGAAAGGGGTAATAAAATGAGAGAAACCGTAAAAAAGTATATTGCCGAGCATTATGAGGATTATGTGAAGGATTTGGAAGCCTTGACGAATATTGACTCCGGTAATGGTGACAGAGAAGGTACAGAGGCAGCAAATAAGTTTGTCGCTGAAAAAATGACAGCTATCGGTGCTACCACGGAGTTCAGATATAATGACAGAGCCTGCCACCTGATTTCCCGCTTAAAGGGAACAGGCAAATACACGATTCTGCTTGTTGCCCATGTTGATACAGTATTTAAAAAAGGTGAAGCTGCACGTCGTCCGTTCCGTGTTGACGAGAATAACTTTGCCTGGGGACCGGGTGTGGGTGATGACAAGGCTACTGTTGTAGAGGTTATATATGGCTTGGAAGCTTTAAAGGCTGCAGGCTTTGATAATTTCAAGGAAATTATTTATTACACCAACGGTGAAGAAGAAGGTGGCAGCAAGACTGCCGAGGATATTGTGGCAGAGCTGTCGCAGCAGTCCGATTTTGCGATTATCATGGACGTTGCCCGTCCGAACTGGGGCATTGTTACCCAGCGCAAAGGTAATGCCAAGTACCGCGTTGAGGTTACCGGTAAAGGCGGACACCACGGCAACGCATCTCAATCCTGCGCCAACGCTATTCACCAGCTGGCATATACAATTACCGAGCTGCAGAAGCTGGCAAGCCCCATGCCGGGAAATCCGGAGGATTATACGGCAGCAGCGTTGAAGGCGCGCGGTATTGTTGATGCAGGCCAGTTTATTCCGCAGAATACCGTTAATGTCGGCGTAATCGGTTCTACCAATGATAAAATCAGCGTTATTCCGGGCGATGCCTTCTGTGAGGTAAATATCCGTTGCTTTACGATTGAAGAGCAGCAGCGTATTGATGCTGAGGTTAAGGCGTTGGCAGATAAGGTTGTTATCCCAGGCACCAGCATTAAGATTACCGGCGGCATTGTTACCGGACCGATGCAGAAAACGGCGCAGGCACAGAAGATGGTTGATGTTTATAAGCGCATAGTCAAAGAGGAATACGGCGCTGAGGTAAACGAATGGGTAGCAGGCGGCCTCACCGACGGCAACCGCACAGCGAAGTTCGTACCGACACTGGATGCTTTGGGCGTAGAAAACTATGATGAGCATACCGACCATGAATCTGTAGATTTGAACACCGCAGTTCCCAGAACGACAGCCTTTGCTTTGACTCTGGCTGAGCTGGCAGAAACCTTCTGATAAAAATTTCATAATGAGTTGAAAGCTTTCCCCGCGTACTGAAGCTGTGTCGGGGAAAGTTTTTTGCTATATTCTGACTTTCTGCCAACCTTTATATGTTTTACATAATGACTAGACACTGCACTTGTGGTATAATAAAATAGTTAAAATCTTACAGATAAGGTGTGATGATATGTCGAAAAAAAGTAATAAATATGCAGGTGATCAGCCTGCCGCTTACGATCCTACAGGTGTAAGCGAGTATCTTGGCCTGGGACGCCCGATTGACTTTGACAAAAAGCCGGTGCGTATTGCTATGATGTGTGCTGTTGCTATTTCCGTTGTGGTAACGCTGTGGAAATGCTCTACTGGTATGGATTCCGGCGCTGCTGTAGTAAGCGCTTTAGGTTATGCTTTATCCTTCCTCTTCAGCTATATGCTGGCTCTGGAGCTTGACCCGGACCGTCAGCTCGGCGGTTTCATCGGCGGCGGTCTGACGCTGATAGCAACCTATTTTATGGGTGAAGGCAATATCCTGGTAATGCTGTGGCTGCTCTTTATCCTGCGTATGCTGAACCGCAGCTCCGGCGACAGACATCGTCTGATTGATAACGTTATTATGATTGGCAGTGCTGCCTGGCTTGGCCTGCAGGGCTTGTGGGTATTCCCGCTGCTGACCGGTGCTGCCTATATTCTGGAAAGCCAAATTCAGGCAGGTTATTTCCGCAGCCTTTACCTGGCAGGTATTTCTCTGGCTTGCCTGATTTTTGCGAAGTATGATACTGTTGCTAATGAGCTGTCCATGAGCAATATTATTATCATGGCACTGGCCTTTATCCTTTTCCTGCCGGAAATCCGCGTGGCAGATTACGTGAAGTCCAAGGGTGACAAAAACGGCAAGCGTCTGCTGCCGAAGCGTCTGCAGACCATGCAGGGTTATTTCTGCATGATGCTGTTCAGTCTGACCTTTTTGCATGGCAATGCTATCGTACCGTCTTTGATGCCGGCTGTAGGTGCTGCGGCAGGCTGCGGTATCTATCTGTTTGTTGCGCTGCTGAAGCATGAAGTATTTTAAAGCTATTCTGGAGGTAAATATCAATGAGTGAAAACAGAAAAATTAAATTTACGACTAATAAAGGTGTTTTTGTTGCCGAAATGTTTGAGGACAAGGCTCCGCTGACTACCAAAAACTTTATCGAGCTGGTAGAAAAAGGCTTTTACGATGGTATTATTTTTCACCGTGTAATTGACGGCTTTATGATTCAGGGCGGCGACCCGACCGGTACCGGTATGGGCGGCCCCGGCTACAAGATTAAAGACGAGTTCGGTGAAGGCCTGAAGCATGATGACGAGGGCATTCTGTCCATGGCTAATGCAGGCCCGAACACCGGTGGCAGCCAATTCTTCATCACTCTGGCACCGACTCCCTGGCTGAACGGCCACCATGCAATTTTCGGCAAAGTTGTTGAAGGAATGGATGTTGTTCGCCTGATCGGCGTAGTACCGACTGATTTCCGTGACCGTCCGCGTGAAGCTGTGACCATGGAAAAGGTAGAGGTTGTAAAATAAATGGCGGCGTTTGTATATATGCTGCGCTGCAAGGACGGCAGCTTATATACAGGCTGGACCAATGATTTGGAGCACCGTCTGGCGATGCACAGCAGCGGACGCGGCGCCAAATATACGCGTGGACGCGGTCCTTTGGTGCTGGTCTACAGCGAAGAGCTGCCGGATAAGGAAGCGGCTTTACGGCGCGAATGTGCTATAAAAAAGCTGCGCCGGGAGCAGAAGCTGGCTTTGCTGCAGACATGGCAAGCTCGCATTGCAGAATAAAATTATAAAGATTCAGACAAATATTTGATTTTCCTGTACATATAGGCTATAATAAGCTAAGTGAGTTTTAGAGGCTCAAATAGTAATTAGGGAGGCCTACAGATGACAGGCAAAGTTAAATGGTTTAATGCAGAAAAAGGCTATGGTTTTATCCAAAGAGAAGGCGGTAAGGATTTGTTCGTTCATTTCTCCGGTATTAAAAGCGAAGGCTTTAAAACCTTGGAAGAAGGCTGGAACGTAGAATTTGACGTTATCCAGGGTGACCGTGGGGAACAGGCAACTAACGTTGTACATGTTGAATAATAAATGCAGATAAAAAGCTGATGCTAAGGCAGGGAACTGCCGGAGCATCAGCTTTTTTGCTGTTTGCGGGAGGATGAGAGTTCAGTTGGTGACAAAGGAGGATATCACCGAGGCCTTGGTGACAATACCGCAAAATAGTTTGTTCTCGTCAATTACGGGCAGAGGGAAGGGTGTGCTTGCCGAAAGCGGCATAATATCTGCTACGGGTGTATCAAGATTATCTATCACAGGCACATTGCGCAGAATACTTTTCTCAAAGGTTGTATAGCCGGAAAGCACCTGCATAGCGCTATCCAATGTGATAATACCGATAAAACGCAGATGGTCATCAACTACGTAGGCACTGGATACGCCGCTGTTTTTCATATTGCGCAGAGCAACGGCAGCACCGTCGATATTGCGCACGATACATGTCTGCGTACTCATTACGTTACGTACAGTAAAAATTTTACTGGAATCGGCATTGTTAATAAAGCTGCGCACATAGTCATCTGCGGGATTGGTAATCATTTCCTCCGGCGTACCGATTTGCACCATGCGGCCGTCGCGCAAAATGCCGACGTGTGTTCCCAGACGGAAGGCTTCGTTGATATCATGCGTGATAAAAACAATGGTCTTACCTGTTTTTTCCTGAATACGCAGCAGCTCAAACTGTAAATCGTTGCGTACCAAGGGGTCGAGGGCGGAAAAGGCTTCGTCCATCAGCAGGATATCGGGATCGTTGGCAAGTGCGCGGGCGATGCCTACGCGTTGCTTCATACCGCCGGAAAGCGCACTGATGCGCGTTTTTTCCCAGCCTTGCAGGCCAACCATTTCCAACATCTGCATAGCCTTTTCGGTACGTTCCTTCAGCGGTACACCGCGTATTTCCAAACCATAATAGGCATTCTCCAAAACATTACGGTTGCTGATAAGCCCGAAATTCTGAAAAACCATAGCTACCTTAGTGCGGCGCAGCTCTTGCAGCTGCTTATTGCTGAAATTGGTAATATTATCACCTTCAAGGTAAACGGTGCCTGAGGTTGGCGGGTTCAGCATATTCAGGCAACGGATAAGTGTGGATTTGCCGCTGCCGGAAAGACCGATGAGGACAAATACCTCGCCCTTGTTGACTGTGAAGTTTATATCAATAAGGCCGGCGGTAATGCCGGTGACTTCCTGCACCTCGGTGCGGGAAGCGCCCTGCTCCAGCATGACCATAGCCTTTTTTTCGTTTTGCGAATGCTCCAGAGGAATAAACAGCTTGTACAGGTTTTTTACCTGCAATACAGGTACAGTCATTTATTTTCCCTCCTTTTTCTTATCTGCCAGGCTTTGCGTCAGGCGGTCGATGATAATTGCAATAATAACGATAGAAATACCGGCGATAAGTCCGCGGCCGGATTCTGTACGGTTAATGGCAATCAGCACCTCCATGCCTAGGCCGTTGGCACCGATCATCGCGCAAGTAACAACCATTGCTACAGCCATCATCATAGTTTGGTTGATGCCTGTCATAATCGTGGGCATGGCCTGCGGAATCTGCACCTTGAACAGTGTTTGCCAACGCGAAGCGCCGAAGGCAGCGGAGGCTTCGACAACGTTGGGGTCAACCTGCTGAATACCGTGGCTGGTTAAGCGGATGACGGGCACGACGGCATAAACTACCGTAGCAAGAACTGCAGGCACCTTGCCGGGACCGAGCAGCATAACTGCGGGAATCATATAAACAAAGGTCGGCATGGTCTGCATTGCGTCAAGCAAAGGACGCAGCAGTCGGTTTGCCAGTTTGCTGGTGGAAACAAGAATGCCGATGGGCAGTCCTAAAAGCAGGGAGATGATAACCGAAGAAATAACTACCGCCAGTGTTTCGTTCATCATGCTCCAGTAGCCGAAGGCACCGATGGCGAATAGTCCTATCCCGTAGATAATACCGCGCGACAGCTTGCCTGTGAGCACTTTGCCCAAGGCAGCAATAGCGATGATAGTCAGCCACCAGGGAATAAAGTTCAGTAATCGTTCGATAGAAAGAATGCACCAGGTAAGAATATCCTTCACCTTATTGAAGAAGCTGGCGTAGGTGGTGTTGATGTAGTTGACGAAATTGTCGATGGGCTTAGTCCAGTCTACTTGAACTTCTTCAGGAAAGCTAAGAAGCCAGTTGGCTGCAGCAGCATTATCGCCTTTGAGTGCTTTGTTGATGCTTGGCAGCTTATCCTCAGACAGCCACTGTGCGAGCAGCTCGGGGTGGCGCTGCATGAACCAAATGGCAGCCTCGTCATAGGTGCATTTAGTATCTGCAATGTGCGCCAACGCTTCTGCGGTAAGTGCGCTGGTGGTGTGATACTTTTGCAGGAAGGCAACAAATTCCGGTGATTTGCTTTGCAGCTGTTTGTTGGCAACGATGCAGACGGGAACAGAGCGTGCCTCCGTCAGGCCGCGCTGAAAGCCGACTTCATTGTAGGGCTCGTCCTGCAGCAGGACCAGGTCCAGCTTGCCGGTGAGCCAGGTCGGCTCGTAATTGTAGCCTACGATGGGCTCGCCCTTAGTGTAGGCGGCGAGGAAGGCGCTGTTCAGCGCCGGCTCGCTGCCAGAACGGAAGTAGACGTAATTTTGGTTTAAGCCGTAGGCTTCATATTTTAAATAAAGTATCTTATCAATGCTCCAGCCGGGAATAGCGCCGTAAAGACGTCCCTTTGTGGGATCCTCGGGATCCCTAAAAAGATGTGCGTAGCGTGCCAGGTCTTTGACGGTTTTTAAATCCGGAGCGAGTGCTTTGATGCCACGGCTGGCGTCACCCTCAATAAGATAGCGGGGAACATAAAGGCCCTGCTTATCATCATCAAAGTTGATGCCAAGGTTGAGCAGCTTGCCGGTTTTCATGTCAGCTTCAAAGGTAGGCACGTTATCGGTCCATAGCTCCATATGCACATCTACGTCGCCGCGGAGCAGCGCCGTCTGGATGATGGGAGTAGAGCCACTGATAATCTTAGGCGTGATGTTATAGGCGTGAGTGCCGATGAAACCGGCAACGGCAGTGTGGAATTTGACACTGTCCCATCCGGCGTCGGCAAAAACAACCTCTTGCTTTGCTTGCTCATTAGCGGCGTTGACATTGCCTGCTATAAATCCAAGTGAGGTCAGTATGAGTAAAAAAACGGCTGATAATTTTCGTAACATGGCTTCACCTCCGTCAAAGCAATAAAAAGAAAAATACTCCTCTTAAATTTATTTTACAAAGCGAAAATTCTTCTTGTCAACTGCAAATGCAACAATATACAAAAGAATAAGTTTAAAAACTGAAGTTATTGTAAATGCAGAGTTTTATATAAAGAGAAGTGTATGCTGATATTGGTGGGGATGATAAAATTATGAGCAGTAATGCTGAATTGTTATAATGCTTCGTGAACGTCAAGGTTTTTAATCTTATTAAGCAGCATTATTCTTCCGGTAAATTAACTTAGCTGGTGCCGGTGTGTGCCCAAGAAATTTTCTCGTTTCTGTAACCTTTTTAACATAAATTTAACCGCAAGCTTACTTTGGATTTTACATTCATCCGTTACAATAAAAGCACGTTGTAGAGATGACAACAATAATTTTTGTGGAATATCAGTAAACGGAGGAATGGAAATGAAACTGAAAAAAGTTTTGGCAGCAGCAATGATTTCGCTGCTGGCAACTACTGCACTTGTTGGCTGCGGTAGTGATAAGAAAAGTGCTGACACCGGCAAAAAGGTACAGATTGAATATTGGCATGTTGCTGCAGAGAGCTTTGGCGGCGCAACCGTAAAGGAATTGGTTGCCGACTTCAACAAAACTCATCCGAATATTGAGGTAGTAGAAAAATATAACCCGGATATGTACAAAGGCTTGACGCAAAACCTGCAGGCTGCTATGGCTTCCGGCAAGAATCCGGACGTAGTACAAATGGGTTATTCCTTCCTGAACTACGCTGCTGAAAACTTTAAATACACCGATTTGAACGAAGCATTTAAAGCTGCCGGCGATGAAAACTTTATGAAAGACAATTATCTGCCGAACGTACTGCAGCTGGCTCAGACCGAAGATGGCAAGCAAATCGGTCTGCCGTATTCCGTAAGCGTTCCGGTACTCTTCTACAATCCAGAAATTTTTGAAAAAGCCGGTCTTGATCCGCAAAACCCGCCTAAAACTTGGGAAGAGGTTAGTAAAGCAGCTAAACAAATTAAAGATAAAACCGGCAACATGGGCTTCTTCATGCAGGAATATGCCGATAACTGGACTCAACAGGCTCTTATCGAATCCAACGGCGGCCAAATGCTGACCAAGGTTGATGGCAAGGTTAAAGCAGGCTTTGATACTCCGGAATCTGCTGCAGCTTATCAGGTTGTAGCTGATATGGTTAAAAACGGCAGCGGCTTGCATGCAACTAACGAAGAAGGCTTCCAGGCTTATCTGAGCGGTAAGCTGGGCATGGTTTGCACCACCATCGGTAAACGTGCTAACTTCGAAAAGGGTGCTAAGTTCAAGGTTATGGCTTCTCCGTTCCCGGCTTTCGGCAACAAACCGACCAAGATTCCTGCAGGCGGTAACTTCCTGATGGTATTCTCTAAGGATGCTGAAAAGCAAAAGGCTGCCATCGAATTCATCAAATATCTGGAATCTCCGGAAGCACTTGCTAAATGGAGCACTGGTACCGGTTACCTGCCTCCTCGTAAGGGCGTAGCTGACGATCCGAAGGGCTTCAAAAAGCTTGCTGATGAGAACCCCAACATTAAAATGGCTCTGCAGGAAATGACTAAGGTTACCAAATGGGCAAGCTTCCCGGGTGCTAACGGCCTGCAGGCTGAACAACTTCTGATTGATGCTCGCGATATCATCCTGAGCGGCAAAATGAGTGCACAGGATGCTTTACATCAAACCGCAGAAAAAATTAACAAGCTGCTGTAATTAGTCTGATAAATAAGCTGTCGCAGTTGCGGCAGCTTATTTTGCTAATAGCGCAAAGGAGGTTGCTATGAGTAAGAACAACAAGGAAGCACTGCTTTATCTGCTGCCTGCTGCCGTACTTTTTCTGGTATTTTATTACTGGCCGCTGCTGCAGAATATTTACCTGAGTGTTTTTTCCTGGAATATGATTAGCCCTAATCAAAAATTTGTGGGCCTGGAAAACTTTATTACTATCTTCAGTTCGGCCGAGCTGATTAAAATTTTAATCAACACTGTTTTGTTTGTGGCAATTATGCTGGTGCTGAATTTCGTTCTGCCTTATTTTTATTCGTTTATCCTGGGACATTTAGTGCATCGGTGGACAGCCTTCTATCGTAGCGCTCTTTTCCTGCCGTCTACCTTATCGCTGGCGGTAGCGAGCATTTTGTTCCTGTGGATTTACAATCCGTTGGCCGGACCGATTAACATTATCCTCAGCCAGTTTGATATTGCTTCACCGCGTTGGTTCAAGGAAAACTATCTGGTTATTTTCGCTATCTGCACGATTATCGGCTGGAAGGTTTTTGGCTATAATCTTATCGTAATGCTGGCTGCTATGGTCGCAGTTCCCAAAGAGATGATTGAAGCTGCCAAGCTGGAGAACGCTTCCAATTGGGTTATCTTCAAAAAAATTATTCTGCCGATGACCTCTTCTACCGCAATTTACGTCTTTACGATAACAGTAGTCTTTGGCCTGCAGTACGTTCTTGTACCTGTAAATATGCTGACGCAGGGCGGTCCGGACCAGGGCAGCAGTAACCTTGTGTATATTATTTACCAATATGCCTTTACCTTCTTCAAGGCAGGCTCCAGTGCGGCCTATGCAGTTATTACTATGGTCTGCTACCTTGCCTTCCTCTTCGTGAAGAACAAATATCTGGAAAAGAAGGTGTACTATGAAAACTAAGCTGCAAAATGAATGGTATTGGCATGCGTTTCTGCTTATCGCAGTTTTCCTGATGCTGTGGCCGATAGTATTTATGCTTTCTACCTCGCTGAAGGATTTGAATCAGGTTTTTGAGTCAACCCTGAACCCTTTGCCGTGTCCGCCGACTCTTGATAACTACACGACAGTTTTAAACAACTTCCCCTTATTTACTTATATCTGGAACACATTTTATATTGCTATTGGTGTTACAGCCAGCAAGGCAGCAACAAGCGTGCTGGCAGCCTTTGCCTTTGTGTATTATAACTTTAAATACAAGGAAACAGTATTCAATGGTATGCTGCTGACATTCTTTATTCCTATTACAGTTTTGATTATGCCTAACTATCTGATGATGGCTAAGCTGGGACTGCTGGATACGCCCTATGGTGTTATGCTGCCCGGTCTTGTAGATGGCATGGGTATCTTCCTGATGCGTCAGACCATGCGCGGCATTCCTAAACCATTGCTGGAGGCAGCAATTCTTGATGGTGCCAAGCCGCATCAGGTACTGTTCAAGGTTATTTTACCCTTGATTAAGCCTTCTGTACTGGCTATTTCGATTTTGTTCTTCATCAACAGCTGGAACGAATATTTCTGGCCGCTGCTGATTTTGCAGGATAAAGCTAATCTGACGTTGCCGCTGGCACTGCAGATGTTTATCAGTGCCGAGGGTGGCAGTGAATGGGGCATTGCAATGGCTGTAGCAACGCTGACAAGCTTGCCGCCGTTAGTGCTTTATGGCTTCTGCCAAAAATTTATTATCAACACATTTATGCAATCGGGCGTGAAAGGATAAGAAGATGGAAAACTTACAAAATGAATACAGCATCGTGTTTTCTAACGTGCAAAAAGCTTATGGCAGCAATGTCGTAATTAATGATTTAAACTTGAATATCAGAAAGGGCGAGCGTCTGATTCTGCTTGGTCCCTCCGGCTGCGGCAAGACAACAACCCTACGTATGATTGCCGGTTTTGAGGAAATTACCAAGGGCGAGCTGTACATGGACGGCCGCGTGGTTAACGATATCGCTCCGGGCGAGCGCAACATTGCTATGGTATTCCAAAGCTATGCACTGTTCCCGCATCTGAGTGTTTGGGACAATATTACCTTTGGTCTGCAGCTGCAAAAGCTGCCGCAGGCTGAGATGGAAAAGCGTGCGCGTATGGCGATGGAAATTCTGCATCTTGAAGGTTACGAAAACAAAAAGACGCATGAATTGAGCGGCGGCCAAAAGCAGCGTGTTGCCCTGTGTCGTGCACTGGTAAAGCAGTCGCCGTACTTCCTGCTGGATGAGCCTTTATCTAATCTGGATGCCAAGCTGCGCCAAAAGGCACGTACTGAGCTGGTAAAAATCCATGAAATGTTCAAGCCGACCATGGTTTATGTAACCCATGACCAGATAGAGGCAATGACTGTAGCACATCGTATTGCCGTTATGAATCAGGGCAAGATTCAGCAGATTGATACACCGGAAAATATTTATCATCATCCTGCCAACACCTTTGTGGCAACCTTTATCGGTTCTCCGGCAATGAATATTCTGAAGGCAGAGATTTTGGACGGAAAAATTATCGTCGGCAACTGCGCATTGAAGCTGCCGCAGGAGCGTCTGCAGGAAATTGGCGGCCGCAGCAAGGTTCTCTTCGGTCTGCGTCCTGAGGCTTGCACTCCCTGCTATGAAAGTGCTATGATTACTGGTAGAGTAGATTTTGTCGAGAATACAGGCAACCTGAAAACTGCTACTTTGCATCTGGCAACAGACGAAAGCTTCTATCTGCAGGCAAGTGACCAGGCACTGCAAATGGAAGGCGTTAAAGGTTTCAATTTCGACTGGGAAAATGTGTGCTTATTTGATGCTGAAAGCGGCGAAAACCTGGCAGCAGCAAAGTAAGCTCTGAATGGAGGAAGTTTTATGAAATTTGAAGTAAGTGATTTACTTTTCCCTGCATTTACTAAAGATGCAATGAAAAATCTGGATAAGCAATATGGTATCGAATTCTTCTATGAGTTTGGCAAGGATTATTATTGGAACCAGCAATTGGAGGACTGGGGCGAGCGTGCATTTTCTATTCATGCTCCCTGTGTCGCTTTGAATCTGGCCGATAAAGAACAGGGAATTTATGAGCAGGTTATGGAGCAAACCTTTGCTTATGCGCAGAAATGCAAGGCTGATTTTGTTGTAGTGCACACTAATGAGGCTATTGCTGGCGATAAGGAGCAATTGCGTGAGCTGGTTATCAGTCGTCTGCGTCAGGTAATTACTTTGGGCGAAAGCTACGGCGTTAAGGTGCTTATTGAAAATGTTGGCCTGCGTACTAAAAATAATGTGCTGTTTGATTTGCCGGCATATCTTGCACTTTTTGAAACCTTCCCGCAGGCTGGTGCGCTGTTTGATACAGGTCATGCGCATGTCAACGGCTGGGATATTCTTGCGGTAGTACAGGCGTTAGGTGAGCGTTTGACAGCTTGCCATGTTCACGATAACGATGGCAGCGGTGACGCACATTTGCCGGTAGGTCAGGGGGATATTGACTGGAAGGCATATTTCGGTGCTGTCAAAAAATATGCACCGCAGGCTACACAGGTATTTGAATACTGCTGCGGTTTTAACAATACCAAGGACTTGGAAGCGCACATTGCAGAGCTGAAAAGAAATTATAAATTATAACAGACTATGACTGACAAATAAAAGCACTCAAAGGAATAAAATACTCTTTACCTGCATTTTACCTTAAGGTTAATCTGCATTTAATATTTAAAAGCTATACTATGTATAACAAAGATGAATGAAGTCTGCGATATGCGTAGGAGGTAAGCGTTATGCAGGATTTATACCCAATGCTAATTTTATTTGCCGGTTGGCTGGTTGTAGATTTGCTGGTGCTTTAAACACTGTAAGAAAATTTGTCATTTGCTGAGAGAGCAGGGAAACGCCTTGCTCTCTTTTCATTTTTGTCAGCAATGTATTATCAATTACTCTTTTCAGCAGGTTGTTTTCTTGTTAAAATATAGTTAACGAATATAGCGAGGAGGAAAGTTCCATGAAAAAACTGTTTCTTTGTATTCTCTGTCTTTTGATGTGCTCCGTTTGTGCTGCTGCTCCTGCCAAAAAGGTTGTGCTTTGGTATCAGGTTCCGGAGGCTGTTCTGGAAGCGCAGAATCTTGAAAATGATGTTGAAAAAGGCAAGACTGAATTTGAAGCCTTCCTCATGGCAAATTACGGCAAACGTTTTCCTGTACAGATGATTAAGCAGGCTGCTCCGGATAAGGAACTGACTGCTGCCGATGTATCACTGGTTACTCGTCCCAACTGGGTGCCGATTGTTGTGAAGCTTGACCTGGCCGGTGTTGGCAGCGGTGACAAGCTGGTTGGTAAATACAGCACTGTTAAGGTTGCGTTGAAGGAAAGCACCGTTGTAGACGGTAAGCTTTTCAGCTATGATTATGGTATCAAGGAATATGACAGCAGCATGCTGCGTGTAGCAGGTTATGTTATTGCCAGTGAAGATGACCCGCGCATCAACACCAAAAATGCTGTTAATGACTGCATCAAAGAGGCTTGTACTTTGAACAGCAAGGTTAACCGCTATGCGGATCCTGCAGCCTATGATAAGGAAAATGCCCGTTACAACGGCGAGTTTGAAAAAATTCAATAAAACGTCTGAGTTTGTCTCAAATATAGAAAATCCCGAATCTCATGAAGAGGTTCGGGATTTTCTTGCTCTTTGTCCGTTTGCGATATTTAAATTAAAGGTAGAAGTTTATGGATGACTTTTAGTGAGAGAAATATGAGTTGAGCTGTGCTTATCTGTTGTGACCGAAGAATGCTTTTGCTACTTCCGGGAAGGAAATATAGCTCAGCAGGTCTTCCATGCTGGCGTTAGGATAACCGTCTTCAGCCAGACGAGCTCGGAATTTTTCCAGCTGCGGCGGAATTAAATCCGCGGGACGGCAGGTAATAGGCTCGGCGTTGCCGATAGCCAGACGTTTAACCTCAGGGTCGATAGGTGCGGGTGTGCGACCGTATTTACCCAAAACTAAATCCTTAACCTCGCGGGGAATCATCTTATAGCGGCCCAAGGCTACGTTCAGCACTGCCATAGTGCCTACAATCTGACTGGTAGGCGTTACCAGCGGCGGATAGCCAAGCTCTGCGCGTACACGGGGCATTTCTTCCAAAAGCTGCGGATATTTATCGGCAACGCCCATTTCCTTCATCTGGTTGAGCAGATTAGAAAGCATACCGCCTGGAATTTGGAAGGTGAGCACTTTAGGATCGATAGGAATATTGGTGTTCAGGTTGAAATCCTCTACGAGATCTTTTTTGACACCCTTGAAGTAATCTGCCAAATCATGCAGAAGTGGCAGGTTGATGCCGGTGTCATAAGCGCTGCCTTGCAAGGCAGCAACAAGGGATTCGGTGCAGGGCTGGCTTGTAGAGCAGGAGAAGGGAGATAGTGCGGTATCCACGATGTCTACGCCTGCTTCAATAGCTTTCATATAGGTCATATCACCCATGCCACTGGTGAAGTGCGTGTGAAGATTAATCGGCAAGTTGATTTCTGCTTTTAAAGCTTTTACGAGGTTGTATGCTTCGTAAGGGCGCAGCAGGCCGGCCATGTCCTTGATGCAGATGGAGTCTGCACCCATCTGTACCAGTTCTTTGCCAAGCTTTACAAAATCAGCGTCCTTATGATAAGGGCTTATAGTATAAACGATACAGCCTTGAGCATGTCCGCCGGCTTCTTTGGTGGCTCGCATAGCTGTTTCCAGGTTACGGGTATCGTTGAGTGCGTCGAAAATGCGGATGATGGAAACGCCGTTATCTACAGAGCGTTTAACAAATTCAGAAACAACGTCATCGGCTAAATTGGTGTAGCCAAGAACGTTCTGACCACGCAGTAGCATTTGAATCGGAGTGTGTGGCAGATTCTTCTTTAACAGACGCAGGCGCTGCCACGGATCTTCATGCAGAAAGCGCAGGCAGGAATCAAAAGTTGCGCCGCCCCAGGCTTCAACGGCATGGTAACCGGCGTTATCAATTTTCTCCAACACGGGCAGCATATCAACGATACGCATACGTGTTGCTGCGATGGATTGGTGGCCGTCACGCAGGACGGTTTCTACGATTTTTACAGGTTTGTTTGCCATATTCTTGCCTCCGGTTAGTTGAGATGCATTGCCGAAGCAAGCAGATTTACTTTCAGGGTACGTACGCTTGTCCAGGGTTCAATTCTGATGAAATCTTTTACATTGCTCATGATAGTTACCTCCGTAAGTTCAAATGTTTTTCGTTGATGTTAATTAGTCGTTCAGACCAAGCAGTTGAAGTTTTAAAGCACGAACGCTTTTCCAAGGCTCAATTCTGAAGTATTGTTTTGCATTATTCATAGTAAAATCCCTCCGTAAAATAAAACATGATTTTTAAAATTTGTATGGATAACAGCTGCTGTGTATTTTTCTTTATGCTTGTTTAGCAACTGTTTTTTGAACTGACTAAAATATACCACGGATAATAAGATAAATCAATTTTATGGAATTAATAAGCGTATAAATCTTATTTATAATAAAGCGCAAAGAAAAGCAGCTGAAAGGCAAACCCTCAGCTGCTGTATTTTTCTTCATCTAATGTCATTGCCGGAAAAGCTTGATGAATTCGATGACTGCGTTAGGAACGTAAACATTATGTGGTAAAAGCAGAGAATATTTTCTTTCTGCCTGCTTGGACTGCAGTTTGAAAAAGCGCAGAGAGGTTTCATTGCCGGTTACCAGCTTGTCGCTGATAAAAGTGGCGCCGATGCCATGCTCCGCAAGCTGGAAGGCTGTGACGAGCTGCGGCACCTTGACCTTTATGCGTGGCAGAATTTCTGCTTCTTCAAACATTTTTAGCGTACGCATGCCAAGGTTGACATGGGCGTCGATACGGATGAAGCTGCAATCTGTGAATTCGTGCAGGTTGACGCTGGGGCAGCTTTCTGCCATGTGGAGACCGTGCTTGACTTCAATCGCGCTGATGCTTTGCGCCAGCAGCTTGTCGCTGAGCGCGAAGGACTGCGGAACAGCGAGCAGGATGTGGTCAGAAAAGGTCGGATAGCTGTCAAACTCGATCACTACGTCCTCGTCGCAGCTGAAGGTGAAATCAAGCTTGTTGTCCTTGAGCATTTCAATGAGCATATCCGAGCTTGTTTCTGCCATTGTAATGTTAATGTTGGGATAGAGGGTGTTGAATTGGGCGATGTATGACGGCAGGAGATAAGCATTCATATAATGCGTGCCGCCGATTTTCAGATCACCGCTTTTTAAACCATGAATATCATCAATCTGCTGCTTGAGCTGCTGCTCCAGCAGCATTTCCTTTTTGATGTGCTGCAGATACAGTTCGCCGATGCTTGTGAGTGTGAGCGGTCTTTGGCTGCGGTTGAAAATGGCAGCACCTATTTCCTGCTCCACTTTTTTGATGGCTATGCTCAGTGCAGGCTGAGTAATGAATAACGCTTCTGCAGCTTTAGAAAAACTGCCGCATTGATAGACCTGGTAGATATACTTTTTTTCTAGCTCCATACTATAAATCTCCTTTATAGAAACATTAATTCTATAAAATTGATTATACACTAGATTGATGTTATAGTAAAGGCAGGTCAAGAAAGACTGCTACTGAAGTGCAATATAACTACATACAGCCATTGTGATGTACGTGATTTAGAGCACGACTACAGGAGAATAGATAAAAAGCATAAGGAGGTCAGAGGATGGCTTTTATGTATCAGGTATCAACCCTGCAGGCTTTGGCCAAGGGCGATTTTTATGGCAATGCAACAATTGAAGAGCTGTTAGCCAATGGCAATATAGGCTTAGGTACCTTTGAAGCGGTTGACGGTGAAATGATTGTGCTCGATGGTATTTGTTATAGGGCAAAAGCAGATGGTACAGTAGAGATTGCTGATGCAAGCGACGCTACCCCGTTTGCTTCTGTGACGTATCTCAATAAGGAGCTTACGTTTGACTTAAAGAAGATCGCTGATATGAGCGGCCTTTTAGCTAAGCTGGACGATGTTGTCAAGACTCATGGTGAGAACAACATCTACGCTTGCCGTATAGATGGGTATTTTAACGAAATTTACGCGCGTTCTGAAAAGAAGCAGCATAGCGAGCCTTATAAAACATTTGCTAAGGTTTTGGAAACAGATCAGCGTGAGTTTGAATTTAAAAATGTCAGCGGCAGCCTCGTTTGCGTATATTTTCCGCAATATATGGATGGCTTGAATGTTGCAGGCTGGCATGTGCATTTTATTTCTGATGACAGAACTATGGGTGGTCATGTTTTTGACTGCTCCCTGCAGGAGGGTAAGGCTTATGTGGGCAGAACCGAAGGCTTTAACTTCCTGATTCCGAAAACAAGGTTTTTTCAAAAGCTTACTCTTACTGATGTTTCCAAAGAGGAAATCGAAAGTGTGGAGAAAGCAGGCAATAAATAATAAATTTGCAGCCGATGCTGCGTATGGAGGGTAAAAATGGATAAGCAAGAACAAGTTGAACAATTAACAAACTATGTAGCACATTTTGTAGCGCACACCGCTAAGGTTTTACCTGACGATGTTATCGCTAAACTGGATGAGCTGGCAGAAAAGGAAGACAGCCCGCTGTCTAAAACTATCTACCAGACTATGAAGCTGAACCAGAAGCTGGCGAAGGAGCTGAACCGTCCTAGCTGCCAGGATACCGGCGTTATGCAATTTGTAGTAAGATGCGGCACCAATTTCCCACTGATTAACGAGCTGGAGGTACTGCTGAAGGAAGCTGTTATCCGTGCAACTCAGCAAGCTCCGCTGCGTCATAACAGTGTAGAAACCTTTGATGAATATAACACCGGCAAAAATGTCGGTACCGGTACTCCTACTATTTTTTGGGAGATTGTGCCGAACAGCGATGAATTAGATCTGTACACCTATATGGCTGGCGGCGGCTGCAGCCTGCCCGGTAAAGCAATGGTGCTGATGCCCGGTGCCGGTTATGAAGGCGTAACCAGATTCGTGCTGGACGTTATGACCTCCTATGGCTTGAATGCCTGCCCGCCGCTTCTGGTAGGTGTTGGCGTCGGTACTTCTGTAGAAGTAGCTGCCCTGCATGCTAAAAAAGCATTGATGCGTCCGATTGGCAGCCATAACCCGAACAAGAATGCAGCACTTCTGGAACAGCTTCTGGAGGATGGTATCAATAAAATCGGCCTCGGTCCTCAAGGCTTAGGCGGCAAGTATTCCGTTATGGGCGTTAACGTAGAAAATTCTGCACGTCATCCGTCTGTAATCGGTGTTGCTGTAAACGTTGGCTGCTGGTCTCATCGTCGCGGCCACATCGTATTCGATAAAAACTTAAACTACAAAATTCTTTCTCATAGCGGGGTGACTTTATAATGTACGAAGTAATTGATGGCAAAAAGGTTTTGACTACTCCTGTAAGCGCAGAAGATTTAAAAAATATTCATATCGGCGACATTGTTTATCTGAACGGTGACATTACCACCTGTCGTGACGTTGCACATCGCCGTGTCGTAGAATATGGCCGTGAGCTGCCCGTTGATGTTAAGGATAAAGCAATTCTGCACGCTGGTCCGATTATTCGCCCCCTGGGAGATGACAAATTTGAAATGGTATCCGTTGGTCCTACCACCAGCATGCGTATGGAAAAATTCGAAAAGGAATTCGTAGAGCAGACTGGTGTCCGTGTTATTGTCGGCAAAGGTGGTATGGGCCCCAACACTGAATATGCGTGCAAAAATTTTGGCGCTATTCACTGCGTATTCCCCGCAGGCAACGCTGTTGTGGCAGCAACTGAGGTACAGGAAATCGTTGACGCAAACTGGCGTGAGCTGGGTATGCCGGAAACTCTGTGGAGCTGCCATGTGAAAATGTTTGGCCCGCTGATTGTTTCTATTGACAGCTATGGCAGAAACTTTTTTGAAGAGCAAAAAGTAATCTATAACCAACGCAAGGAAGAAGTATATAACGAGATTATTCCACACGTTAAATTTATTAAATAAAGATAAAATAGCTGTGGATTTATCAGATTCAGGAGAAAAGAAATGAAACAGATATTATCTATTGTCGCACACAATCGTCCTGGTGTGTTAATGAGGGTTACGGGACTGATTTCCCGCCGTGGCTATAATATTGACAGCTTAACCAGTGGCAGTACACAGGATCCGGAATATGCACGTATGACAATTGTATTGGATGCGGACGAGCTGACAATCGAGCAGGTCTGCAAGCAATTGGCAAAGCTCAGCGAGGTAGAGCGCATTAAGGTGCTGCATCGTGAAACGAGCGCACTGCGCAGCATGCTGCTGGTCAAGGTACACGCCGGCGAAAAGCAAATGGAGGTGCTGCAATTAGCAACAGCCTTCCGTTCCCATGCTATTGATGTTACCGGCAACAGCATGACCTTTGTCAACACCGGTGATGAAGGCAAGCTGTGCGCCTTTGCAAATGCTCTGCGCCGTTATGGTATTGTCGAAATGGTGCAGACGGGAATCGTTGCTTTAGAACGTGGCGATGAATCATTGGATGTCAAAGAATCACGCTATGAATGGCCTCATGCCGAAGAAGCGTAAGAAAGGAGTATAACACTATGCAGCTTACTGGTGCTGAAGTTATGGTGAAATGCCTTGAGGAAGAAGGCGTTTCTACAATTTTTGGTTATCCCGGTGGTGCTATACTGCCGTTTTACAACGCTCTGCGTGATGTAAAAAATATTAAGCATGTACTGACAGCGCATGAACAGGGAGCAGCACACGCTGCTGATGGCTATGCACGTGCCAGCGGCAAGGTTGGCGTGTGCTGTGCTACCTCCGGTCCCGGTGCGACGAATCTCGTAACAGGTCTGGCGAATGCATTTCTTGATTCTATTCCTGTAGTGGCTATTACCGGACAGGTAAAAAGCAGCATGATCGGTCATGATGCATTCCAGGAGGTAGATATTACCGGTATTACTATGCCGATTACCAAGCAAAATTTTCTGGTCAATAAGCCGGAAGAATTGGCACAGACCATGCGCCTGGCTTTTCAGATGGCGAAAAGCGGTCGTCCGGGCCCTGTGCTTGTAGATGTAGCGCATGATGTGCAGACGAGCATGATGGAATATCATGCAAGCAAGCTGCGTGAGCTGCCTGTCGCTATGCCGCAAAAGGAACTTGTTGCTGCAGCTGTAGCTGCGCTGAACAAGGCTGAACGTCCTGTGATGCTTGTTGGCGGCGGTGTAGCTATCTCCGGTGCGGAATACGAAGCTGTGCATCTTTGTGAAAAAATGCATTTGCCTGTAGCCAGCACACTGATGGGCTTGGGCTGCATCAGCTCCTATCGTGAGCAATTTTTGGGCATGAGCGGCCTGCATGGACACGAACGTGCGAACCGTGCTATCGCTAACGCTGATGTGGTGCTGGCGGTTGGTACACGCTTTAATGACCGTGTAACCGGTGATCGTGATAAATACAGCGCGCATAAAACGATTATCCATATTGATATTGATCCTGCTGAATTAAACAAGAATATTGAGAGCAGCATTGATATTGCCGGTGATATGCGCACTATCCTGAAAATGCTCGATAAGGGCTGTAAATCTCATGATATAAAAGCATGGTGGGATACAATTATGACCTGGCCGAGCATGGATGAGGATTATGGAAATAATACTGCGCCGCTTTTTATTGAAGCGCTGAACCCGCTCTTAAAGGGTAAGGATTATTTTGTTGCTACTGATGTAGGTCAGCATCAGATGTTTACGGCACAACATTTGAAGGTGGAATATGCACGTCAGCTGATTACCAGCGGCGGACTGGGAACAATGGGGTTTGGTCTTCCTGCCGCTATGGGCGCAAAATTTGCCTGCCCGGATAAAAAGGTTATTTGTATCAGCGGTGACGGCGGCTATAAAATGACCGGCAGCGAGCTGTTTACATTAGCAAGCAATAATGTTCCTGTAGTTTCCGTTGTTTTCAATAACAGCGGCTTGGGTATGATTCGTCAGCTGCAGACTGTACAGTTCAATAAACGTTTTATGGCTTGCGAATGTCCCGGTTACGTTGACTTTGTTAAATATGCGGAAGCCTTCGGTTTGGAAGGTGAGCATGTTACAACACCGGAAGATTTTGCAGCTGCTGTAAAGCGTGGTTTAGATAAGGACCATACCTATGTAATTGAGGTTGATATCAATCCTAAGGATATGGTAGTACCGATGGTTGCTCCCGGTAAAGGCGTGGATGAATTTGTCCAAGGCCTTGGAGAATAATTGTAAGGCAAACATATAACAGTATATATAAAGCAAAGGTCCGAATCTCTTCAAGAGGTTCGGACTTTTGTGTTATAATAATAGCAATGGTATCTTACAAGGAGGTGCAGTATGCTTAAGCTTATGCGTTTACTTACAATTATATGTCTGTTTTTCGGCTTGGGTACGATGACGTATGCAGCGTCACCTAACCCGGTAAGCTCTGCCTACGTGCAGAGTTATTTTACAACAATCGCAGCAGCATCCTGTCTGGGTGTTTATCTGCCGCATACTTCCCAGGAGTTTGACTATCTGCGCAGCTATGGCTGGCAGATTGAAAGCCAGCAGGGAAATGACGGCAAGGTAGAGCTGAATTATGCTGTAGCCAAAAATTATTTTCCGCAAATTAATAAGCAAATATATCTGGTAACCTTCCGCGGCAGTGCCAGCAAGAGTGACTGGAAGATAAATCTTGCAACCAAGAAGGTTAATTACGGCGGTTCTACCTTAGCGGAGATGCAGGAGCTGGCGGCGCAGCCTGTGATTAAAGATGGTGCAACTGTACATGCAGGCTTTAATAGCTATGTGGATGCCGTACTGCGCAGTGGCGTAGTTGATGAGAACAGCAAGTTGCGTGGATTATTCAAGCGTGTAAGCGAAGACCCTGATGCGTATCTGGTGCTTACAGGTCACAGTCTTGGCGGAGCTACAGCGACGCTTTTGGGCGAGCGTTTGGTGAGTCTGGGAATGCCTAAGGAAAAGTTTGTTGTTATAACCTTTGGCGCTCCGGCAGTTGGCAATAGCGCCTTTGCGGAGCAGTACGGTGATAAGATTAAGCTTGTGCGTATCAGTAACACAGCGGATCCTGTGCCGGGAAGTTTGCAGACGTTTTTCGGCGGCTATAAGCAGTTCGGCGAGCCGGTGAAGTACAGCCTTTCCAATAAAATCAGCAATCTGCAGCATGCTATGGCTATGTATTTTGATTACAGCCTCAGCGAATACTATAAAGAGCGTGACAGACAGATAAGCATGGGAAGATTGGAGCCTGTTACAGATAGAAAAATTACGAAGCAGCCGGTGGTTGCGGTTTGGGTAAATACTTCCGACAGCTTGAAAAAACTGGCCTATGTAACGGATATCAAGCGTTTTGTGCTTGACGAATATCGCAAAATGCTGCCAAGCTATATTATTATGGAACGCAATCTGCCTAAGGATGCCTACACAACGCAGGATTTGCTGAAGCTCAGCAGGGATGCCGGTGCAGAATATATGCTCGTCTGCGGAATAGAAGGTAATCAGGCACCGAAGGAGGGCTATTGGTATCTGACGCTGGAGCAAGGGTTGTTTGATAAAAATGGGCGCATGCTGGCACTTGGAAGCTTCGGCCGCAAGGTATCGCCGGCTGTAGGCAACATTCAGGCTGCGGGTGAGAACCTATGGCAGGCACGCGAAGCCCTGTGCGAGCATTTGCCGTTTATTGTAACGCAGCATGAAGCTAACTTGGGATATTAGCATAGAAAAATTGTGGAGGATAAGGATATGGATTTAAGTGAATTAGAAGGGAAGCTAGCAAACTGTCAAGCCTGCCCCTTACGTCAGGATGCTATTGCGCCTGTAGGCTGGTATGGTAATCCCGAAAGCCCGATTGTTTTTGTAGGGGAGGGACCAGGCCAGGTCGAGGATGATTACGGCTGTCCTTTAATCGGGCCGTCCGGACAATTACTGGACAAGGCTCTGTGGGCAGCCAAGATGACGCGTGACAGAGTATTGACCACGAACGTGATCAAATGCAGACCGAAGAATAACCGTACACCGGATATTGCCGAAGCAGATTTTTGCGCTAAGCAGTGGTTGCAGCGTGAGCTGGAGATTATTAAGCCGAAGGTAATCGTGGCCTTGGGCAGCGTGGCGCTGCATTGTCTGGGACGACCGGATATGCGCATTACGCGCGACCGCGGCATGTGGTTCCGCACGGAGCAGGGCTTTGATTGCATTGCTACCTACCATCCGGCGTATTTGCTGCGTCAGTACGGCAAGCAGCTGGTAGCCTCCAAATGGGATGTATTCCATGATCTGGAGGCAGCACGCGAGCGTGCCGCACTTTTGGCACCGGGTTATCAATTTATGTCTGAGGAAAAGCCGGATTTATTTAAGATTTTTAAGAAGCGTCCAGCGAATGTACTATCGTGTAATTCACTCCGCTCTGCTGATACATATAGTTATACAAACGGGCCAGTTTCAGGTTATATACTCCCAATAACTGGTAGCGTGGGAGTACCGGATTGACCAAAGGCCTTCGCCACTCTCACCACCAAGCAAGCTTGATGGATCCCGTTCGACTTGCATGTGTTAAGCACGCCGCCAGCGTTCATCCTGAGCCAGAATCGAACCCTCCACAAAAAAAACGAAAGGGAACCATTGATGACCCCAAAAATTGACGCGACTTCTTAATAAGGAAAAGAAGTCCGCACGAAAAACCCCGGCCCCCATCAAGCGCCCTCGCGCACCCACGGGCAAACACCCGCAGGCGGGAACCGGACTGGCATAAAATCAACCAAAAAAGTAGTACAAACACACTCTTGAGTTCTCAAACCACCACCACTCGGCCAGCTCAGCAACCCCAGTGAAGAAGTCCATCGCTAACCGGCAGCGAGTAGATAACTTACACGAGTTGGCCGACCAACGCAAATCGACAAGCCCCAAGACACCCAAAACCGTTGAAACAACAACATTCCATCGGCGTGTCGAAAATCGTCAAAATACGCCTTCAATACCAACTTCAGACCGTCTTTCGTTTCCAAATCATTAGGAAAACGGTCCTTGTACGGCGTGTTGTGCAATGATCCCCACACGGACGGCGGCCATTCACCCACCGTTCAACGCCGGAAGGCAGACACATTCCTGTGGTAAGCCTGTAATCATGAAACACATCGCAGTATTGACGGGCGCCGGCATCTCCACGTCGGCGGGCATCCCCGACTTCCGCGGCCCGGACGGCATCTGGACCAAACACCCCGAGCAGATGAGCGTCTATGACATCGACTCCTTCCTGTCCGATAAGGAGGAGCGCGAATACTCCTGGCGCTGGCAGAAGGAATCACCGGTATGGAACGCGCAGCCCGGAGCCGCGCACAAAGCACTGGTCAAACTGGAGAAAGCCGGCATGCTCACGCTGCTCGCCACGCAGAACTTCGACGCACTGCACGAGAAGGCGGGTAACAGCCCGGACGTCATCGTCAACCTGCACGGCACCATCGGCACCTCACACTGTATGAAATGCCACGCGAAATACGACACCGCCGACATCATGGCCCGCCTGGACGAAGAGCCCGACCCGCATTGCCACCGCACGCTTCCCTATAGTGGCGGTATGCCCTGCAACGGCCTGATCAAAACCGATGTCGTCTATTTCGGAGAGGCCCTGCCGGACGGCGCAATGGAGAAATCCTATAAGCTGGCCTCGCGCGCGGACGAGCTGTGGGTCATCGGTTCGACGCTGGAAGTATATCCGGCGGCGAGCATCGTGCCCGTGGCCGCACAGGCGGGAGTGCCGATCACCATCATGAACATGGGGCGCACGCAATGCGACCGTCTCGCGTCGCGTCTGATTCGCGACGACATCGCAGTTGCGCTGCCGAAGCTGGTGGACGAGACCATCTCCGCGGCACAGTAACGGCGCAGTAGCGGCACGGCTATGCAACGGCCAGCCATGACGGCCGGCTTATACGCAGCGGGGGCGCCCGGACGAGATGGTCCGGGCGCCCCCGCATGTCATCGGCGTCAAAGCCGCACCGCTTCATTTCGCATCTGCGAAAGCCGGCGGAAACCCACGGCGTCAGTAAATGCGCTTGGGCTGGAAGCCTGCCTCCTTCAGCGCCATGAGAATATGGTCGATGTGATCCGGACCATTGGTCTCGACGGTCACACCGAGCGAAACCGCATTCGTATAGTGGCCGGACGCCTTGAACTGGTCGTGATCCAGAGCGATAACGTTCGCGCGTTCACGAGCAAGCAGCTGCGCCACCTTGACCAGCTGGCCAGGGGTGTCAGGCAGCTCCACCTCGAAGTTCATGATGCGGCCGCGGGCGATCATACCCTTCTGAATCACCGCACCCATCGTCACCGTATCGATGTTGCCGCCCGACATGATCGGCACGACCACGTGCGGGCCGGTCGCGGAGGCGAACTTGCGCGAACGCAGGTTCAGGTGTTCCAAAGCCGCCAGAGATACCGCGCCCGCAGCCTCGATGACCAGCTTGTGCTTCTCCAGCATCAGCAGGATCATCTCGTTGATATCGCGTTCGGTGACGGTGACCAGATCGTCCATGAACTCGTTGAGCAGGGCGAACGGCAGGTCGCCGGGGTGCTTGACCGCAACGCCCTCGGCGGACGTGACGACCTGATCGGCCTCGGTCACCCGTCCGGCGGCGAACGAGTTCTTCCATGCCGGGCTGCCTTCGGGGATCGCGCCAATCACGCGAGCCTCGGGCTTGAACGTCTTGATGGCGAGCGCCACGCCGGCGCCCAGGCCACCGCCGCCCAACGGCACCACCACGTCGGTGACGTTCGGCACATCCTCCAGAATCTCCAGGCCAATGGTGCCCTGACCGCAGATGACCTCGTAATCGTCAAAGGGCGGCACATAGATCATGCCTTGCGTGGAGGCCAGTTCGGCGGCATGGGCGGCCGCCTCGTCGAACACGTCGCCGTACAGCACCACATCGGCGCCGTACGCCTTGGTGGCGTCTACTTTCAGCGGGGGCGTAATCTGCGGCATGCAGATCGTCGCCTTGGCATGACGCTCGCGCGCCGCATACGCGACGCCCTGCGCATGGTTGCCGGCGGACGCGGTGACGATGCCGCGGGCGATCTGCTCCTCGGAAAGCGACGCGATCTTGTTGTACGCGCCACGAATCTTGAACGAACCGGTCACCTGCAGGTTCTCCGGCTTGAGCAGAATCTCATGCCCGGTCAGCTCAGACAGTGTGCGAGAGGGAATGATCTCAGTGTGACGCGCGGTGCCTTTCAAACGCTTGGCGGCGAGCTTCAGCTCGGCCGCGTGGTCACGCTGCAATGCCTTAAGGACGTCTTTCTGTTCCATACTGCGTATTGTATGCGTCGCCCTGCCGAACGGACGCGGCCGTCTCACCTGCGATTGCCGCAGTCGCGGCGGCCCGTCGGAGGACTGGCCGGAAAACAGTTGCACGTATTCATAAGTCGGCTTCGTTGCGAGGCTCCCTTCGTCGCCGGGCGTCTGATGTATGACGGTCTCGATGGTAGACGAAACGTAATTTATTGCCACGGTATCGCGTGTTTCTTGCGCAAGGAAAGAAATAACCCGCATACCGGTCCGGCAATTATCGTCGTGAGGCGAAGAAGCCGGTGAGCAGACGGGCGCATGCCGCTTCGCGAACGCCGCCGACGACCTGCGGCACATGCCCGACATGCGGATCGCGGGGGATGTCCCAAATCGAACCGCACGCCCCCAGCTTCGCGTCCCAGGCCCCAAAGACGATGCGTCCGATGTGCGTCTGGATGCACGCCCCGGCGCACATCGGGCATGGCTCCAATGTCACCACCAGCGTGCAGTCGGCCAGATTCCAGTCGCCGCGGGCCTGCGCGGCCTCACGCATCGCCTCGATCTCGGCATGCGCCAACGGATCGTGCCCCGCCTCGCGACGGTTGCGCCCCCGGCCGATCACCGTGCCTCGCTCGTCGAGCACCACGGCACCGACCGGCACGTCACCCTGCTTCCCGGCGCGCTCTCCCAGCGCAATCGCCTCGCACATCGCCTCGTCAAGTTCGCCCATGCGCCCAGTTTATCGAAATCGCGCTCTCAAAACTTGCAGATACAAAATCAGAACCGCCATTTTCCAATACATCGACTTTTGTATCTGCGAGTTTTGAGAGCGCGATTCATGAACAACCACCAATCAGGCACCATGCCGATGCCGTATATTGAGGCTTATGGGCGAAGAAGCAGCACACGATACGACACGACGTCTTTCCGACGTGATTCCCGGACGATTCGGCGATCCGGTCTCGGTGCAGTATGCCTGGATGTCACCCGAAAACGCCGAAGCGATGCCGACACGGCCGTTGTTCCTCGCGCTGCATGGATGGGGATCCAATGAACGCGACATCGCCGGAATCATGCAGTACATCGCCCCCTACAACGATGTGGTGTCGCTGCGAGCGCCTCTGGTCCTGCACGCGCCGGAAGGCGTATCGGCCGGCGCATACAGCTGGTTCCATGACGCTGTGCCTTCCGGAGACGACCTGGATCACGACATCGCGGCCGCCGCACGCGCGGTCGACCAGTGGGTCGACGGCCACATCCCCGCGACGCGCGACGTCGTGCCGATCGGGTTTTCGCAAGGCGGGGCCGTCGCGGTCCATCTGCTGCGCATGCACCCGGAACGCTATCGCGCCGTCATCAACCTGTCGGGATTCCTCGCGCCCGCAGGCGTGCCCGGCACCGCGCCGGCGGATGACCGGCTGACCGACTTCGAGATACCGGTATATTTCGGATACGGCAAGAACGATGCGGTCATTCCCAAATATGAGCTGTTCGCCGCGGCCGCGTGGCTGGAAGAGCACACGTGGCTGACGACGAAAAGCTACCGCGGGCTGGACCATGCGGTGAGCCTGGACGAGTTTTCGGATATCCGGCAATGGCTTGTATTGCACGACATCGCGTCCGGCGTGCTGTGACCCGCGCGACCCCATCGGCCGCGCCCACCCCGTTCAGATGCTGCTGTCGGCGTCCACACTCATGACGAACACGTTGCGGCGCAGGGCCTTCGCCTGGGCGCGTGTGATGTCGCCCGCCTCGAGCATGTCCTGGATGATGCCCAGCTCGATGCCATAGCTCTCACGCTTGATCTCTTCCGCCTGAGCGATCGCCTTCGCGCTGCCGCCCATGTTCGGCCGTGACTTCAACGCGCCCTCGGCCCGGCGATAATCGAGGATCAGCGCCGAGCAGTGCTCCGTACGGTAGGTGCCGCGTCCCATCTCCTCATACAGCCGATCCACCACGTGCTCCATCACGTCGAGCTGCAGCAGCCGGGAGTGCGCGAACATCTCGTCCTCGCTGATCAGTGGCGTGGTACGCCGGATCTTGCTGCTGATGCGCCGTCCGAGATTCTCCGCACGACGTTCGAACGCGCGCATGCGCCCGCGAATCTGAGACACCGCATGGCCCGAGGAGGAGACCGTGGACGTGTGCCGCAACGTGTTCATGATGTCATCCATCATGCGTTCGCATGCCTCCACGCGCATGTCCTGCTCCGCCGCATCATCCAGCGGGTGCATTTTCAATTCGGCGAGCAGACTCTTGAGATAGTCCTTCTCCCAGTGCAGCGCCTCGATCTGCAGCCGCTCCAATCCCTGGGGGTCGGATTCCCCGACGCGCTGCTTCAATCTCGTGATGCGCTTCGTATACGACTCGATGACCATGAGCACCGCGCGGCGGTTCTCATCGTCGACTCGCCCCGTCAGCTCCTCGACGGTCTTGCGTAGGATCTCTATGGTGATCTCCGTCATTTCGGGTGCCATGCGGTCACGGTTCGGAGCGAGCAGAGGCAGCATGAAATTCGCCAATAGTAGCGTGACGACGATGACGCCGGATGCGATGAAAATCAACTCGTCGCGCATGGGGAACGGCACGCCCCAAGTGACGGTGAACGGGATGGTGAACATCAGCGACAGGGTGATCGTGCCCTTGGCGCCTCCGAAGGTCATCACCGCGGCGCTGCGCCAACGGGCCGGCGTCATCTTGCGCCGTTTGCCAGTGTTGACGTCGCGCGCCAAACGCAGCATCCCGGCCACCCACAGGAACCGCATCGTCACCACGACCAGCGACACCAGCAGAATCACGATGCTCAGGCGCACGTTGCTCACGCCGGGATCGTCCCAACTGGCGCTCATCGCCTTCGGCAGCTGCATGCCGAGCAGGATGAACACGGCACCGTTGAGGCTGAACGACAGCACACCCCATACGCTGGACGACACGATGTTGGTGCGGGCGACGTTCGGCCCGATGCCGGTCCGGTCGAACCGCACGAACAGGCCGGACGCGACCACCGCGAGAATGCCGGACACGTGCAGTTCCTCTGCGGTCAGGTACAGCATGAACGGCAGGAACAGCTCCATCAATATGCGGGTGGTGGTGGTCTCCCAACCCAGCGAGCGCACGGTTTCGAACAGCCAGTTCGCGAGCAGGCCAATCGTCAGACCGTATACGGCACCGCCGATGAACGAGAGCGCGAACTCGCCGGCAGCCCGGCCGATCGCGAACTCGCCGGTGATGGCGGCGGCGATGGCGAACTGGAAGCCGACGATGCCGGACGCGTCATTGAACAACGACTCGCCTTTGAGCACGCCCAACTGGCGCAGGCTCAGCGACGCCTCCTTGCCCAGCGAGCTGACCGCCACCGCGTCGGTCGGCCCCAGCGCCGCGCCAAGCGCCAGCGCGGCGGCGAGCGTCACGGACGGCCAGACGGCATGGACGATGACGCCGACCGCCACCATGGTGGCGATGGCCAGTCCGATTGCCAATGACAATGACAGTTTCAGCGATTTCAGCAATTCGGATTTGTCGATCTCGTGCGCTTCCAGATACAGCAGCGGCGCGATGAACAGCACCATGAACAGTTCGGGATTCAGGGAGGCGTTGGGGAATCCCGGCACCTGCGTGATGATCGCGCCCATCGCGATCTGAACCAGCGGAGTCGACACCTTGGGGATGAACCGGCTGGCGAACGACGAGAATACGACGACGCCGATAATGCACAGTATCAGCTGAAAGACTTCCAAGGCTCGCTCCGGCTCTCCGTCGGTTGTGTGGGATTACTTCACAATATAAACCGACTCCGCACCCGACACGTTAACTTCGGCGTCCGGCTTAACGGCTGCGCGCGGGCAAAAAGAAACCCCGGCGGTGTTGCCCGCCGGGGAGAGAAAGGAGAGAGAAGAAGAAAGGGGTTCAGTTATTGAGAATCGTGCTGCCGATTCCCGGTCGGCTTGTGCTGACAGTTAATAGTAAAACACCCGTTTCTTGGTGCAATGCTGAGATTGTCTGAAAGCTTCCTGTGAGTTGATGTCGCGGGCTGAATCCCATCACATGGTAATGGCTGTAGACTGTAGTGTGGCGCCGTGCGCCATACACGTGAGCGCGAAAAGGAGAATCCTCATGCTGCTGTCCGACCGCGACATTCTCGCCGCCCAGAAGGACGGTCATATTTCTCTTGACCCATGGACTCCGGAAATGGTGCAGCCCGCGTCGATTGACGTGCGCCTCGACCGTTTCTTCCGCCTGTTCAACAATCATGCCTACACATACGTGGATCCGGCCGAGAACCAGGGGGCGCTGACCGAGCAGTTCGACGTCGCTCCGGACGAGCCGTGGATCCTGCATCCGGGCGAGTTCGCGCTCGGCTCGACGTGGGAGTACGTCAAGCTCGACGCGACGGTGGCGGCACGCTTGGAAGGCAAAAGCTCGCTGGGCCGTCTGGGCATCCTCACACATTCGACGGCCGGCTTCATCGACCCCGGTTTCGAGGGGCATATCACGCTGGAGTTGAGCAACGTGTCGACGCTTCCGGTCAAGCTCTGGCCCGGCATGAAGATCGGGCAGATGTGCTTCTTCCAGCTCAGCTCTCCGGCCGAGCACCCTTACGGCTCCAAGGGCACCGGCTCCCATTATCAGGGCCAGCGCGGCCCGACCCCCAGCCGTTCCTACGTTAACTTCTACAAGGCCGACGTCAACGACTAGAGCCGATACCCAAGTTCTTTGACGCAATGTGCCGGCGACTCCATGACTGGGCCGCCGGCACATTGTTATGCTCCGTTCGATGCCGTCTGGCTTATTGGCGAATGGCGGTGAACAGCACCGACTGGGCCGGATGCAGCGATGGAGGGCGCAACCCGTAGGTCATCAGCGCCCGGCCCGTCATCAGCACGCCGTCTTTGGTCCACCAGCCCAACGGCGACTGGCCGCTGCCAAGACCAAGCCCGTCGAGATCGAGATCCAGCCACAACGGCTGTATGCGGTACGTGCCATCGGGGTCAAGACCGGGCACGCGAATCGGCGCCGCAGGGAGAGTCTGGGACGTTGTCAGTTGCGTGAACCGGTAGAACGCCGCGGAACGATCCGGCTTGACCATGCCGTCGACCCGGACGGCCGGATCGGCGATATCGGCGTGCACGCACGTGTCGATCGCGAACCATGCGCGGTGCCTCTTGTATTCGGCGACCCATTCGCCGAGCTTGTTCAACGCCTCGTCCGGCTCCTTGAGCAGATTCCATTCGACGCCCATGTGCCCGAAGAACGCCATCGCCATGCGCATCTCCTGGCTCGTGGCGCGATGCGTGGAATGTGCAGGACTCGCCCCCACATGCTCGCCCATCATGCAGGGCGGCACGAGCAGCGACGTGTACCGCTGAATATCGGCCCGCTCGACCGGGTCCACGCAGTCGGACGTCCACACGCGGCTGGCGAATTCGAGTATGCCCAGGTCGATACGGCCGCCGCCCGATGCGCAACTCTCAATCTCCAGTCCCGGATGCGCGACTTCGAGGTCACGGAACATCCGGTACACGGCGAGCGTCTGCCCGTGCACCGCCGGCCTGCCGGTACGTGGCGAGACCGCCTCGGTGACGAATTTGTTGTGGTCCCATTTGATGTAGTCGATGCCCAACTCGCCGACCAGCGCATCGATGGAATCATGGATGTATCGGTAGGCGTCGGGATTGGTCAGGTCGAGCACTTGCTGCGAGCGTCCCTGCATCGGCAGACGGTTCGCCGTCGGGCGCAGCACCCAGTCAGGGTGGGCGCGGGCCACGTCGGAATCCGGGTTGACCATCTCCGGTTCGAACCACAGGCCGAACTCCATGCCTTTTCCGTGCACGTAATCGGCGAGCGCCTTGAGGCTCTTCGGCCCGTCCGGCCACACATCCTGCGCTATTTGCCAGTCGCCGAGCCCGGATGTGGAGTCTCGGCGGGAGCCGAACCAGCCGTCATCCACCACGAACCGTTCGACACCGGAATCCCCGGCCTTATCGGCCAGAGCCTTCAACGTGTCGTAGTCATGGTCGAAATACACAGCCTCCCACGTGTTGAGAATCACCGGACGCGGCTTGACGGCGAGATCCGGGTGACAGGAGCGTACGTAATCATGGAATCTCGCAGCCACCTCGTTGAGCCCGTCACCGTACGACCCGTACAGCCACGGGGTGGTGTACGTTTCGCCGCGGGCGAGCGTGGCCTCGCCGCCGAGCAGCACCTCGCCGCCGCCAATCAGACCGGTCGTATACGGCTGACGCTCTGCCGACAGCACGGAATTGCCGCTCCAGCCCACATGCGCCGAATAGACCTCGCCATGCTCGAACCCGAAGCCGGGCTCGCCCGCGGAAAGCAACAGAGAGGCGTCAAAACCTGGGCGCCCCGCCATCGAGACCTTCTCGAAGCGTCCTTCGGTCAGCGGCTGCCGCTGCGGGCTGCGTTCGCGCAGATGATGGCCGGTGGTGGTGAGTATCTCCGTGGCAAGTGCCGGGAGCGGGAAGCCGAGTTCGACTTTACCGACTTCCAAGTCACCGGTCGGAAGATTACCGGCTGGAAGATTACGCAGCGTGGTGCGCTGTCTGATCAGTCCGCCGGGCAACAGTTCGGCCGTCCATGACAGTTCCACGCCCTGCTCGGCATCCGACGCGGTCACGGTGACGACCGGCACCTGTTGCGTGACGGTATGCGCGGCACCGTCCACGCCGTCGGACACGTCAACGCCTTGGCGTTCGTCCTGACGGATTGCGATGCCGGTCACCGTGAATGCACAGAACGGCGTTACGCCGGCGCGCCGGATATCCAGTCGCGGTGCCCCTATCCACGACTCGCTTTGCGTGGGCATGATGCTTGGCCAGGCGGTCTCGTCCAGCGCGCCGGACACGCGCTGCGGCCGCAGGGCGTCGTATGCGGCGAGTACGGTTCCCGGCGCCGCGAGCGGTCGGCCCCAGTGCACGAAGCGCGGAAGACCGTGACCGGCGAAGACCAGCGCGAACGCCACATCAGCAGCCGGCTGCTCAGCATAAATAGCGGTGAGTTCCGTTCCATCGGCGGCGGCGCCATGGAATTGTTCGATGAGTGACATTGCGAATCCCTTCGGAACGTGCCATTGATATATGGTTCGCCTCCGATGCTACGACATCGTTCCGTCATGTCACCGCATATTCAGCGATTCCGGGGTATGAGAAGGGCTCCCGTTTTCCGATGTGGAGAGCGGGAGCCCTGACGCCGGTGGAGGCTTATGGCATTGTTATGCCATGATGCCGCGCTTGCGGTCGATGGCGCGCATGATCGCCTTGTAGATTTCCGAGGCGATCAGCACGACCGCGGCGAGGCAGATGCACTCGACCCATGCCCACGGTCCGAGCGGCGTGGTGCCGAACGCGGAGTTGAGGAACGGCACGTAGATCACCACGAGCTGCAGCACGACAGACAGGCCGATCGCCCCCCACAGCCACTTGTTGGAGAACAGGCCGACGAACGCGGACTGACGTGCGGAACGCGATGCGATCGCGTTGAACAGCTGCGCGAACACGAGAATCGTGAAGCCCATCGTACGGGCCTCGATCATCTGGAATTCGTGGGTGCCGCCGATGGAGCGGTCGGTGAACAGGCCACCTTCAAGGTGCATGTCCATGCCGATCAAGGTGACGGCCGCCATGATGATGCCGATGAACGCGATATCGATCCACATGTCCCTGTCGATCACGCGGTCGGTGAGCTTGCGCGGGCTGCGTGCCATCACGTCATCGGTCTGCGGGTCGACACCCATCGCGAGCGCCGGGGCGGCGTCGGTCAGCAGGTTGATCCACAGCAGCTGCGTGGCGAGCAGCGGCACGGCGACACCGGTGGTTCCCGGCTGCGTGATGCCAAGCACGCCGGCGAGCATGACGCCGCCAAACACGGTGAACACCTCGCCCACGTTGGAGCTCAGCAGGTAGCGCAGGAACTTGCGGATGTTGTCGAAGATCACACGGCCTTCGCGCACGGCGGCGACGATGGTGGAGAAGTTGTCGTCCGCGAGAATCATCTTCGCGGATTCCTTGGTCACCTCGGTGCCGGTGATGCCCATCGCCACGCCGATGTCGGCGGACTTGACGGCCGGGGCGTCGTTGACGCCGTCGCCGGTCATGGCGGCGATGTTGCCCTGGCGCTGCAGCGACTCCACGATCTTGAGCTTGTGCTCGGGGGCCACGCGGGCGTACACGGAGACCTCAGAAGTCGCCTTGTCGAACGCCGCCTCGTCGGGCATCGCGTCGAGCTGATCGCCGGTGAGGGCCTTGCCGCCCTTTTCGATGATGCCCAGATCGGAAGCGATGCGGGCTGCGGTGAGCGGGTGGTCGCCGGTGATCATCACCGTGCGGATGCCGGCGCGATGCGCTTCGGCCACGGAATCACGCACTTCGGTGCGCGGCGGGTCGATGATGCCGACCATGCCGGCCCAGATCAGGTCACGCTCGATGACGTTGCTCTGCTCGGAGATGTCGGTCACCTGGCCGGCTGCATTGGTCTTGATGCCGGGGATATCGGCCAGGGATGTGGTGCCGAGCGGGCGGTACGCCTCACCCAGCGTGCGGTATGCCTCGCCGGACAGACGCTCGACGGTCGCGAGAATCTCCTGGCGGTCGCCTTCGGTCATCGGGCGGACGGCGTCGCCAACCGCGATGCGCGTGCAGTAGCCGAGCAGCACATCGGGCGCGCCCTTTGCATAGACGCTCAGGTTGCCGTTGTCGCTGCTGTCCTTGCCGATCACGGCCATACGCTTGCGCTCGGACGTGAACGGAACCTCGGCCACACGGTCGAGCTTGCCGAGGGCGCGGTCGGCCTTGATCTTGCGGGAGGCGACGACGAGCGACACCTCGGTCGGGTCGCCGACGATCTCCCACTGGCCGGCATCGTTCTGACGCAAGTCACCGTCGTTGGCAAACGCTCCGACGGCGATGGTGCGCAGGGCTTCGGCGTTGACCGGAGCGCTCTCCTCGATGGCGTCGCCACCCATGCCCAGCATCTTGCCCTTGGGCTCGTAACCGGTGCCGGTGAGCTGCACTTCACCGCTCGGGGTGACGATGCGCTCGACGGTCATCTCGTTACGCGTGAGCGTACCGGTCTTGTCGGAGCAGATCACCGAAGCGGATCCCAGCGTCTCCACGGAGCTCAGCTTCTTGACGATGGCGTTGTGCTTGGCCATGCGCTGCACGCCGAGCGCGAGAACAACCGTCAGAATCGTCGCAAGACCTTCCGGCACTGCGGCGACGGCCAGCGAAACGGCCAGCAGCAGCGAGTCGATGAGATCGTCGGGCATCTTGTGGAAGCCCTGCGTGATGAACAGCGCGACGAGCACGACGGCCGCGATGATGCACACGGCAATGCCCAGGATCTTGGAGACGTGGGTCATCTCCTTCTGCAGCGGGGTATCCTCGTCATCGGTCTGCGACAGCATGTCGGCGATCTTGCCGACCTGCGTGTTCATGCCGGTTCCGGTCACAATCGCGCGGCCGGTGCCCTGGGTGACGGACGTGCCGTTGAAAATCATATTGGTGCGGTCGCCCAGCGCCTTGGCGGAGTCGAGCGTGTCGGGCTTCTTGCCCACCGGCACGGATTCGCCGGTCAGGCTCGCCTCGGCGATGCGCAGCGACGCGGCGGCGAACAGACGCCCGTCGGCGGAGACGGTATCGCCTTCGCCAAGCACCACGATGTCGCCGGGAACCACGTCGGCGGTGTTGATGTGCACGATTTTGCCGTCACGCAGCACGGAGGTCTGCGGTGCCGTCATTTGGGCGAGCGCCTCCACCGCCTGCTCGGCACGGGCCTCCTGAATATAGCCCAGCACCGCGTTGACGATCAGGATCAGGATGATGACGATGGCGTCAAACGGCAGCACTTCGCCGGCCGTTCCGTGCGAGCGCTCGATGAACCATGCGATCAGTGAGATGACAGTGGCGGCAAGCAGCAGGTACACCAGCGGATCCTGGAACTGCGCCAGGAACTTCTTCCACTTGGGTACGGGCGGCGCGCTGGCCAACTGGTTCGGGCCGAATTTCTCCAACCGGCGCTGCGCCTCGGCGGAACTCAGGCCGGTATTGGTATCCACATCCAGCGCCTTGGCGACTTCGTTCGCCTCGGTCAAGCTGGGATCGACGTCGTGAAGCAGGCCTTCCTGCGACTGCACGCCTGTGGATTGATCATTTGTGTGATCAACCATAATGGTCTCCTTGATATAGCCGCGGAGTAGTCAGCCCTCACGATCACCGGGATCGTCCCCTCCCCCGGTCATCTCGATAAAGCTGCGCGGTTATGGGCACCGGCGCAACTGCTGCCGATGCATACTGTTGCCATTATTCCACAAACCCGTCATCGCTTGGCGAAACAGCCCTTTACGTGTTGTCCAAATATCCGCATTCCGCGAACGATTTCAGGCGACACGCTCACACAGCGCGAGCAGCCAGCGGAGCGTCGCCATGGTGTAATCGAACAGTTCGTCGTCCATGCCGAAATACCGCTCGCAGCACTCCCTGCTCACATCGACCATCGCAAGACCTTCTGGCTCTCCGGGTGTGAATGACGCCGCCCGATCCTGCATTCAGGATACGTGCCAAGGCAAGGAACTCCGGCGGCTTCGGAACCGGACGAGCTGCGTTCCGTTCCTAAGTGCGCGCCGAAACGACAACTCTGCGCACTTAGGAACGCAAACTATGCGATCTGCGTTCCTATGTTCGCGCACTCGGCGTTCCGGCGCGCACTTAGGAACGCAAACCGAGTCTCTCAGGGGATTGGGGCGATTCGCGCGCCGCGAATGGCTGTTTGGCGTGGGGGTCTGGGACAATGGCACGTATGGCAATCAAGAAAGGTCCGACCAAGGGGTCGGGAGGAAAACACCGCAATGCGCTACGAGGCAAAGGGCCGACGCCCAAAGCCGAGGATCGCGTGTATCACAAGGCATACAAGGCCAAGCAGGCGACGAACCGTCGCAAGATGGCAGATCCACGACTGGCAGCCCGCCGTCGCGCCGCGAAGTTCACGTCCGATTCGGACGATCTGGTCATCGGCCGCAATGCCGTGCTGGAGGCGCTGCGCGTCGGCGTCCCCAGCATGCAGCTGTATATCGCGACACGTATCGAGCATGATGACCGTACACGCGAGATCATCAAGCTCGCCGGCGCACAAAGCCTGCACCTGCTGGAGGCCGACCGTCTGGAAATGGATCGCATCGCCCGGTCGTCGAACCATCAGGGCGTCGTGCTCAAAGTGCAGCCGTACCAGTATTCGTCTCTCGCCGAGCTGGCGGATATCGCCGAGCGCAAGGCCAAGGCCATGGACGTGGTGAATTCGCCGAGTGCGCGCATCAACGCACGCCCGCTGTTCATCGCGCTCGACGGCGTGACCGACCCGCAGAACCTGGGTGCGGTGATTCGTTCGGCCGCTGCCTTCGGTGCCAACGGCGTGATTCTGCCGGAGCGTCGTTCCGCTTCGGTCACCGCTGCCGCGTGGAAGGTATCGGCCGGTGCCGCGGCGCATATCCCGGTGGCTCGCGTGGTGAACCTCACCAAGGCCATCGAAAGCATGCGCGAACGTGGATATTACACGGTCGGCCTAGACGGCGGCGGCGATAAGCTGGTCGGCGAAACCGGTTTCGAGACCGATCCGCTGATCGTCGTGCTCGGTTCAGAAGGCAAGGGACTGAGCCGACTCGTGCGCGAGTCGTGCGACGCGATCGCCGGCATTCCGATCACGTCCATGGTGGAGTCTCTGAACGCCTCGGTCGCAGCCGGTATCAGCCTGTACGCGGTCGCCCGCGCCCGTCGCGAAGCAGCGGCAGCCGCCACGAAGTAATACCCATATCTCCCCCCTGCTGCCGGCGGGGTCATCGAGCGGAACGAAAATCGGGGTGGCCGCCGCAATCGGCGCACCACCCCGTCCGGTTCCGCTCAGCAGCTCCACATATCAGTGGCTCCACACCGCGGCATCAGGATCGTCGTCGGGATTGTAATCATCATCGTCGATGGGCTTTTCGTAATTCGCCTCATCGTCGACCACGCCGGAATCCGCTTCAGCGTTGAGCTCGTTCACGGCTTTGTCATCCAGCTTGTAGTTCGGCAGCACGGATTGGATGTAGCTTTCCACAGCCTCGCCCATCGGCACGTCGTGGCCGGCCTTCTCGGCAAGGAACCAGCGGTGATCCAGCACCTCATGGAAGAACTGTGCCGGCTCGATCTGCGAACGATATTCACGTGGAATCATACGCACAGTCGGCTCATACACCTCACGCATCCAATCGGTGGCGACGATCTCCAACTCCTCGCCTTCACGCCACGTGGAGGCACGGTACGCATCCAGATCGTTGAGCAGGCGCCGCGCCTGATTCTCCTGCACATCTAAACCGGTCAGTCGCAGAAGCTTGCGCGACGCATAGCCGGCATCGACCACGCGCGGGCGGACCAGCACACGTTTGCCGTCCTCCGCGGTCTTCATCTCCAGCTCGTCCACGTCGAAGCCCAGGTCGTTGAGCTTGTTGACGCGCTGCTCGATCTTCCACATCTCATCCGGGCCGAACTTGTCGGTGTCGGTCAGCGTGCTCCACAACGAGTGGTAGCGGTCGACCAGACGGTTGCCCACCTCGATCTCGTCCACGTCGCTCGGCAGCAGACGGCCAGAAGCCAAATCCATCAATTCACCGATGATGTTGGTGCGAGCCAAGTCGATATCGTATTCACGCTGGCCATCGGTAAGCTGCACCTGCAAATCACCGGTTTCGGCGTCCACCAGGAAGGCGGAAAACGCGTCGGCGTCACGCAGGAACAGGACGTTCGACAGCGACACATCGCCCCAGTAGAAGCCGGCCAAGTGCAGGCGAACCAGCAGCACGGCAAGGGCGTCGATCAAACGCTCGGCAGTATCCGGCTGGAGATTGCGGGCGAACAGTGCGCGGTACGGCAGTGAGAACTTCAGGTGACGGGTGACCAGAATCGCTTCCAGCGGTTCGCCGTTGCGGTCATGACGACCGGTGACCACGGCAATCGGGATGACGGTCGGCAACTCGAGCTTCTGCAGTCGGCGCAGAATCTCATACTCGCGCTCGGCCACCTGACGGGTGATCTCTTTCATGGCGTACACCTCGTCGCCCACGTGCACAAAACGCACCACGTGGCGGGAGATGCCTCGCGGCAGGTTGGCCAACAGTTCGGCGGGCCAGGTCGCCAACGGCTTGTGCCACGGCAGCGTGAACATCTTCGGGTTCGAGCTGGCGGCGGTGATCTTCAATGCTTGCGGCTCAGCTGAACTGGCATGTTCGTCTTCGGCTTTGACGGACGTGGCCTTCAGCGCGCGCGGATCCATCTGAGGCAAATCGTTCAACTCCATGTGTTCGATTCTACGTGGTGCTTGGGAAGTGCAGCGAGTAGCGGCGACTTCGGCGCATTATTCTCGCATACGAATAAATCATCTGTATGGGATTTGCCGGCCGAATTGACGTCCCGTATGCGGCGCCTCATGCGCAATCTGAACAAAATGAACGCAACAAGTAACATGAGCCCCGCTGCCGCGGCAATGCTGCCTACGGCGGCACCCGTACGGCCGATAACGCCAGGCTTTACCGGCTCCTTGTTTGGATTATTTTCGGGCGGGACAACAGGAGTTCCGGCGCTAAATTTCGGCTCTACCGTGATGTTGAGATCGGCGGCCGTGTCTCCGCTGCCGGGAATCGAGATGAGGAACGGATCGCAGTCGTATGCTTTGTTGGCTTTCGCCGAGTTCGTGCGGGAGACCAGATATAGGCCGAGCGGCAGATTCTGGAAAGTGAGCTGGCCAGCTGCATTGGTGATGCCGGAATGCTGGTATAGCTTGTTTTTCGCCGCATATGCAGCCAGCTTCTTGGCGGCATCGTGATATTCGCTCGATGTCAGGCGTTCCCAATCGGCAGTGAGACTGGAAAAATCACTGACGGTTTTATATGAGGAAACGCTACCATCATTGTTCGTTGTGACAGTGGCGACGCGCACGATGGCATAAGTATCGCCGGCAAGTGATTTGGGCGCGGCTGTATCTCGGCCCCATACGGCATTGATGGTGAGAGTGCCGAAGGAATCAGCTTGCGCATACGGCACCATAGAGCCGAAGGCTGCAAGAACAGTGAGGACGATAGTAACGGCGGCGGCAATCATGGCAGCAATGCGCGCCGCACCATACTCGCTTCCGCTATGCAGGTCTAACATGTCTGCCCGGTCCTTTCCGCCATGATGAATGTGATTGGCTATTTGTACTGTCTGGCTGAGGAGGCAAGTCACCGTCCAGCTCGATATCCGCAGAGTCAGAATCACCAGATGCGACCTTGGCGCTCCCACTCTGCCGGCGTCGCCGCTCATGACGCTGCCATAAATGCCATGCGATGAGCAAGGCAATCAGTGCAAGAGACGGCAACAAGTACTGCAGCGGAATGTCCACGTGGAACGTGGATTTGGCGTCATCCTGCTGCTGCGGCGTGTATGGGATACGATGGCCACGCACCAGCAGCCGATGCGTATTGACCGCATACGGCGTACAAGTGATGAGCGTGACCAAATCCTTGCCGGGCTCAATTGCCAGTTGTTTGGTATCGGTCGGCAGAACGGTAGTGATCTTATCGACCTGATACGCATACGTGTCTTTAAGTATTGTGATGTAGAACTTGTCGCCTTTTTTCATAAGGTTCAAGTCCGTGAACAGTTTTGCCGTGGGCAAGCCCCGGTGGCCAGACAGCGCCGCATGAGTGGACGCGCCACCAACTGGCAGTGAGGTCTGTTCGAGATGTCCGATGCCGGATTGCAACACTTTCTCGGAAGTGCCGTGATAAATCGGCAAGGTCTCCTCGAGCTTAGGCACAGTGATGTATCCCATCATGCCGTCACCGTCAATATTGAGCAGACTGTTGTATTCCTCGTCCGTGGATGCGGAATTGACGGCACTGGCAAGAGCGTCGGTCTCTCCTGCATCGTTCTGGGCGAGCTTTTCGTTATAGGCGTGCGCAGCATCCAGCACCTTCTGGTACTGTTCCTGGCTCAATGCTTCAACGCTGGCGTCGTAGTTATTTACGGCGCGGCTGGCGTTGCGCATAATGAGGAAGTTGCTGATCGTCGGATAGAACAGAATGAGCATTCCACCGAGAATGACCAGTAAGGGCAGGATGTTGCGCAGTCGTTTCATCGAGCGTTCTTTTCGCGAGGAAACCGTGTTGTGGGCGTAGCGGGTGTGTGCCCTTCACGCCCAAAACACGGCCATGCTCGTCAGGCGTTCTTGCGCTTGAGAGTCCAGGCAACGCCGAGCGCGATGACCAGCACACCAATCACCGTGAAGGCGATGGTACCCATGCCACCAGTGCCAGGCAGGATAGCACCGGACTTGTTCTGGACCGGGATGACACCGTTCGATGCGGTCTGGTTGTAGTCGTTGCCATTGTCGTTGTTGTAGGTGATGGTGACGGTGGCATTCGTGGTGTCAGTGCCGTTGTTCTGGCCATCAACCTTCACGCCGATGGCACTGGCGAGCTTGTTGTAGCCGGCCGGCGCTTTGGTCTCGGTGAGCGTGTACTCGCCGTTCTCCAGTCCCTCGAAGACAACCTTACCGTTTGCAGGAGTGGTGATAGTCGTAGTACCTGTCTCACCAGCCTTAGCTACACGGTACACAGCGTTCGCGGTAGCACTATCGGCAGAGACTTGCACGAAGCTAATAGCGGAGCCGTCCTTATGTGCGAGTGTGAACTCAGCACCAGCAAGTCGAGTAGCGGCATCAGTATATTGGTCACCAGTGTACTTATCGACGGTGAAGCCATAAGTGAAGACGCGAACCTTGCTGGGCTCGGACTCACCGGTGCCATTGGTGCTCGGGTTGTTGGAGTACTGAATCTTTGCGGAGTTGACGTTACCAGCACCGCCCACAACAGCATTCTCGTTCAGCGTGGCCGTGTAGGTGACGGTGATCTTCTTGCCGGCATTGGCCTGCTGCTTGGTCTTGAAGTCCTTCATGGCGACAGTAAGCGTATTGTTGTTGGAGGCCGTAGGAGTGGTGACGGTGTAGTCAGTGTTCTCGGTCAGTGTCACATTTTCGACCTTAACGGATTTGACTTGTCCAAAGGTGAGGCCCTTAGACAACGTATCCTTGAAGTTGAAGGTGTAGGTGTCATAGGCGGACATGTCCGGAATGGTGGAAGTCAGGGTGAAGGTCAGGGTATCACCGATCTTCGCGTCGGTGGCGTCCTTACCAGTGCCGTCTACCTGTACCTTCTTGTCGACGGTAGGCAGATCGCCCTTAATGTCGGCATCCACCTTGGTGCTATGAACGGAAACTAGCGTGGCGTATTGACTCTTGGCGTTGGCCAAGGTCGCACCCGGCACAGCGACCACGTAGTAGCCGTAGCCGAGACCAGTGAACGTCGCAGTGTACTTACCGTTCGAGGCATCGGCAGATACCGTAGCAGTCGCGTCAGCCGTGATGTTGTTGGCCTTGGTCTGCGCCCAGTTCGATGCCTTGGTAGCGAAAGCAACCAAGGTACTATCCTTCAGCTTGGATACGTAGTCGTTTGCTTTATCGTTGACGTTCTCGTCGGTAACACCAGTTAGTCCGACGGAGTTCTTGAAGAACGGCTTCCACTCGTCAGTCAACGTGTAGGAGACAGCCTTGCCGTCACCGCTCACGGTGGCGGAGAACATCTTGTAGGCGTTCACGGTCTTACCGGCGAACTTCGCGTCAGTAGTGCTGACCGTCAGCGTGGCATTATCCGCTGCGTTGGCCGTGGCGACTGTCGTCGCAGCCAATCCAAATACGGTGGCAATCGCCGCGGCGGCAGCGAAAACCCTTTTCATCAGTGATTTCATTACTGTTCCTTTCCCTAAATGGAAATCTTTTCTGTTTGGCAGGTACGGTTTGTCTATGTGGTCGTCACGCGGCATGGGCACCTCGCTTTCGTATACGGCTGGAGCCCGAGCGGACTGTGCCGGATTGAACGCGTTGATTACGCACGTACCAGACCACGCCAGCTCCCATAAGCAGCAAGCCGAACATCAGGAACCACATCGTGCCCGCGCCTCCCGTATCCGGAAGCAACGCCGCATTGGTAACAATGGCCACGCGTTCCTTGGTGTTGTAGGAGACCGATACTTGGTATCCGGCCTCCGCGGGCTTGATGGTCTTGGTGGTATCGCCGTCCTTATAGGTCACGGCGGTTTCTTCCACGGTGTACGTGTAGTAACGCACGATGTCCTTGCCGTTGGCATCCTGTACATCCACGAATGCGACCGGCAGTCCTTGAATCACCTTGCGCCAGGTGTTGCTCCAGGAAGAGGCATCGGAGGAGTCCAACGTCACCGTCCATGGATTCTTCTGCGTCACGGTTGTGCAATCCGCGCCGAAGCATTGAATCGTCTGCGGCGTCACCGTATTGCCACTGCCATCGGTATAGTGCGCGGCGATCTTCAGTTCGACCGACTGCGGCCGTTCGAGGTTGCCGTCCTTCCATACCTTCTGGACGGTCAGGTCAATGGTTCGGCAACCGTCCTTGCCGCACGGGTCCTGGCCGTCGTCCGGTTCGGGGGTGAGTCCGCCGTTGTTGTCGGTCACGGTCGCGTCGAGCATGAGCACGGCCTTGGCCGGGGACTGGTAAGCATCGAGCTTCGTCTTGGTGCTGCCGTCCGTGGAGTCGACCACGGCGTTCTTAATGCCGACCCAAGTGGTGCCGGCGTCGCCGGATGCGGAGCTGTGCACAGCGCTGCTGTCGTATGTGTTGACCACGTCGAACAGCTTCACTTCCCAACGATCGAGTCCGGTGTTCAGCGCATCGTCTGCCGTGTTCTTCTGCGAGAAGATCTTGTTGCCGTCCTGTGCGGAGGTGCGGGCCTCACTAGCGTTCGCGGCCGCCTTGCGGTAAATGCGATAGGTGTTGTATGCCTTGTCGCCGTTGCCGTCATCGACCGGTCCGAGGATGTCGCTCATGGTGTTGAAGTCCCATACGGACTTGAGTTTAGTGTTCGAGAACGGGTCGACCAGTCCGCTGGCACCGCGGATCGTGTCGGCGTAGACCATGTGGTCGTCTGCCAGCACGCCCTCGTCGTTCAGTCCGGCGAAGCCGCCCGCGTAGCCGGTGGTGAGATCCTTCACACCGTCGGTATCCTGAGTTGCCCCTCCACCGAACACGTCATAGCCATTGGCGATGCCCGTTACGGTGGACTGTTCCACGCGAGTACGGTTGCCCTTGATGAGCTGGACGGTCAGGTTGCTGCCCGACCCATCCATATCAATGCCGTCTTTGCTGCAAGGCAGTTTGATGACGCTGTCGCCGATGGTGACAATCGCCACGTCGGTCTGCTGCTGGTTTTCATCATCAGCCTTGGACAGAGCAACGCTCACCTTCAGTCCGAACAGGTTCACGTACAGCACGTTGCCTTCCGAAAGCACCTTGAGATCGAATACCTTGCCGAAGATGGCCGGGAACCACTTGCCTAAATCGATGACGCCGACCTGTTCCGCCTTGTCGAGGTACAGGAGCTTGACCAGCGCGTTCACCACTTGCAGCAGCAGTTCCACAAGTACAGAGTTGACCTTCGCGTCAACCAAATAGGCACGGCTGGTTTCACCGACGAATCCGCCGGCAATCTCACCGCTAGTGACCTTCTTGAGATTGTCAGACGCGCAGCCCTTCACCCTGGCCAAATCCGCGTATCCAACAAAACCGCCTGCGACCTCGCGTCCGGTAGCCTTGTCGGTGGCTTTGCCGTAATTGTCGCCATGGTGTGTGGCGGTGACGGTATAACCGTCCGGGATGCCGATGACGCGCGAATCGCCAACGTGCGAGCCCCAGATGTCAAGTACGCCGGCCGTGGCACCAAGCAGATTGAGCGCATCTGTGCCGAGTTGTGCATTGTCGGCGGCGACCGTGCCGGATTTGCCAAGATGCCCGATGAAGCCGCCCACGTAGTTCACGCCGGTCACACTGTTGAGGTTGGTGACCGCAGACTGCTTCACAGAGCCATTGATCAGTCCACCGCCGAAGCCACCGGCCGCACCGGTGTAACGCTTCGAGTCAAGCATGCCCTTTGTGGTGGAATCATGGGCGACAATCTGGATGCCGTCGCTCACACCGTTGACCTGACCGTCATAGATGAAGGTGCGGAATGCTTCGAGCACGCCCACATTGCCGACCTTGAGCAGTTTGAGCAACAGGTTGGTATTCTGCTTATCGCCGGCCTCGCCGCCGCCGACGGAAGCGACGCTGGATATATCAGCAAGGCCAAAGAAGCCACCGGCGTATTGCCCGCCTTCAACAGCGCGCAGCCCGTTAACAGTAAGAGAAGCCGGGTCATTGTTCGGATCCGCTTCACTGCCGGTGCCTTTGGCGGAATCCTTGTCACCGAGGATCGCGGCCTGCAACGAACCAGCGAAACCGCCGGCGTTCAGGGCATACTTGGTTGTGGTATTACCCTTATCGTCCCTGCTCTCATATGCGCCATTGACCGTGTATCCCCATGCCGGGTCATCCGAGCTCACATGTGCACCGCGAATCGTCGTAACCGTGGCCTGCAATACGCTGACCAGACTTGCCGGGTTCGATACCAGCGAGTCGAGGATTCCTTGCAGGAATCCCTCGGACGCATTGGTGTCCACATCCGCAACCGCACCGGCAGTGGCCACGCCGATAAATCCGCCGACATTGTTGCGCCCTTCCACCTTGCGCAGGTTGGAAACATTGGCACCGGCAGCGGTGACACCCTTGACAAGCTTCTGGCCGTCCTGGTCGAGATCGCCCCAGATCTGGCCACCGACCGCGAGACCGACATAGCCTCCGGCATTACCGGTACCGTGCGTGATGTCTTCACCGGTGGCCACGACCTTCATACCCTTGCGGTAGCCGGCCACGCTCGAAGATTTGACGACGGGCACAAATACCTGTGCCACGTCGAGCATCTGTCCCAAATCAAGTTTGATGCCTTTGTCGCCGAATAGTTGGATAGAGCCGAACGAGGATGCCGAGCCGGATTCCATCGTGCCCGCATAACCGCCTGCCGCACGCATGGCAGAGACGGTCTTGACATCCATCGACTGGCCATCGGTGATCGTGCCGGTGCGCATCAGACCGACGTGTCCGCCGGCGACGCCGGAATCATGCAAGTTCGCGCCAGTCTTATACTCCGCACGACCGGCGACGACGTTGAATCCGAAGATGTAGGATTCGAGGAACTTGTCCAGGGAATCCTGATCAGTAACAGAGCCCGCACCATCGCCCGTAGCTACCTCGGTAAATTCCTTGCCATACGCACCGTACTTGCCGATGTTGTCGACCCACGTCTTCCATTGGTCGTAGCTCATATTGCGCAAAGGACCAGTGACCTTCGAGTGCTCCTCGGTCGGGTAGACCACAGACAGCACGCCAGCGAGATTGCCGGCCTTGATGAGACCGCCAAGCAAGGAGAGCGAACCGCCTTGAGCGGTATCGGCCGCCTCCATGAAGCCGGTGTAACCGCCGGCGATTTCGGCACCGTATACGCTGCGGATGCGCGCGGCGTAGGCTACGCGCTGCGGCCCGTTGTATTTGCCGTCGGTATTCTCCTGCTTCCACGCTGCTGTGTTGTTGCCCCAGATATGACCGCCACGATTACGACCTGCATAGCCGCCGGCCATGCCGCGGCGTGTGGTCGTATCCGATGCCGCCTGGGCACGCACCGCGCCGCCGCACACTGCGGCATCGGTCGAGCTGTTGCGAATCGTCGGCGTGAAGTCCTGCACGAGCGAGAGCAGGTTGTCGAAGTTGGCAAGCTTCTTGAGCACGCTGCCGTCGCCAAGCACGTTCGCCACGGCTCCCGGCTGCATGGCACCCACGTAACCGCCGGCCGAAACCTGGCCGATGATGTATACGAACTCATGAGAGCTCGAGTCCTGAATATGGCCGCCTTCGATGTCTCCGGCGAAACCACCAGCCATACCCAGTGGATCGGGCTCATTGTTGGCATTCCTATGATCTGCGGCGCTGGCCAGAACGGAGTATCCGCCGATGCCGCCAGTCACATCGGAGTGTTCAATCGTCGAGACGACGACATCCAGCACACTGAGTACATCGTTGAGATTGACGTTCTGGCCGAGCAGGCTCAGGCCACCGCCCACAGCTGCCGCCGAGCCGATGTCCATTTTGCCGATGTAACCGCCGGCGTATCGCGCAGCGGTGACTGCATATGTGCTGTCTTTGCTCAGATAGGTGTCATTGATTGATCCGGCGGTTTCCAGATTCTTCGGTGCCTTGACATCAGTATGGCGCAGTTGGGTCACACTGGAATGGGACACCTGCACACCGGAACCGTATCCGATATAGCCGCCGGCGGAACCGGATTGCGTATCGGACTGATCAAATCGGGTGGCGGAAACGGTGAAGCCGGGATCATCCGGGTCGGAAATCTTGTTACCGCTAGTGGTCTCCACGGTGGTGGCATCGGAATGCACACCCGCGTAGGAGATGAATGGCACATAGCCCTGCACCACCTGCAACAGGTTGGCGAGATCCACCGTACCGAATTTGCCGAGCAAACTCAGGCCGCCGTTGCCAGCCGAAGCGAGCGCGCCGGAGACAACCTTGCCGCCGAAACCACCTGCGTATGCGCCGCCGGTCACATGGTCAAGGTTGACAACGGCCACGGGGTTGGTTTGCACGCGGGACTGTACACCGGCCAGCGTTGAGTCGTTCTTGAGATCGGTTTCGGAGAACTGGTTGACCTTGCCGCTTTGGAAGTTTCCCGCATAGCCGCCCGCGATATCGCCTTCGACATAACCGCCGTTGACGTATGTCACGGTGGTATCCGTATAACTTGGAATCAGATACGGTACGGCACCGAGCAGGTCGTTCACGGACAGCAGGCCGCCTTGGATCAGGCCATCCAATACGCTGGAATCTTCTGCGTTGCTGAGCGCGTCGGCGAGGCCGCCGGTGGTGGAGAAGCCCACGAAACCGCCCGCCACACCATCGGACGTGCTGGTATCGGCTGTGACCGATTTGAGGTTTGTCACATGGCTTTCCCGGGTTTTGGTGCTGTTGGCCTGACCATAGAAACCGCCTGCAGCGTAATCGGTTGTTTCGTTGTTCTTGTTCTTGCCGGTTGCCGCAACCGTGAATCCGCCAGAGATGCCGTTCACGTTCGATGCAGTGACTGCAACCGAAGAATATTGGGCAACCGATAGCAGACCGGAAAGCTTGATAAGCCCGAGCACATTGAGACCGCCAGCGCCGATGGCGTCGCCTGGTCCAGAGAAGCCAATAAAACCGCCGGCTTCTCCCTTGGCCAAGACCGTGGCCAGATTGGTAAGGTTCGTGTGGGTCACGTCGCCGCCGGTGGCGCATCCGATGGCACCGCCTGCATAATATGAACCAGCCGTCACTGTCAGGCCGGATGCCGGAGCGGTGACAGACATGTTCTCCACGGTGAACGCGGCAAACTGGTCGAACTTCTTGAGCATGGCAATATCGCCAATTTTCACCACACTGTTGAGCAACCCAGCTACCGTTGTCGGTTGCAGATTGCCGGCGATGCCGCCCGCGTAGGAGCCCGTGGCCGTGACCGATTCAAGGCCTTCTATGGTGGTGGAACGCTGCTGTGGGAAGTCACGATGATTGTTGTACTTCCAGAATGTGAGTTTTTGAAGGCGGTTCTGCGAGGAATCACCGATCACCGTACCCGAACCTTCGCCCACAAGGCCGCCCGCGTAATCACCGCCGGCAGCAACTGTGAGGGAACCCTTCATCTGTGTACCGAGAATCGCAGAAGGATTCACACCGACGATGGATAGCAGTTCTCCTGCACCGTTATCGCTGCCGCTCAGCAATTTAGTCACAGCTTTGGTGAGCTGTTTCAACAGCGATGCATTCGTGGTATCGTCCGTACCGAGTTCCAGGCCCCATCCCACGGAGGCGAATCCGGTGAATCCTCCGGCGTAGGATCTGTCGGCAGTCACGGCGACCGAAGCCGTAATCGAATTATTGACAGCATAGGCATTGGCCATGGCACCGTTGAAGCCGCCGGCGTAGTCTTCGGCCTGCACGGTGATCTTATCGTCACCGTTTATCGTCAGGCCACTGTTTTCGATGAGGCTCTGCGGACGCAGCGCAGACAGCAAGTCGACGCCAAGCGAGTTAATCAGACCGCCTACGTTGCCGTTGCGACTTACTCCGGCAAAACCACCGGCATATTGCGTTGCCCGCACGGTGAAACCATTCGTGCTCGTCACCGAAGAGTTCTCAATGATTGCACCAATCTGCGCACCGACAAAGCCGCCGGCCTGCGGGTTGTCCTTGTTGCCGATCACCACGTTCTTTTTGAACCCGTTCACCGAACTATTCGAGATAACCGGGTTGTAGTAGCCAACCGGAATCAAGGCATTCAGCCCGAGCGTGCCGGACAGCAACCAGTCCACCAAATCGCCCAGCCCGAGGAACGGGATGACGTTCAGAATCTTCGAGAGTACATTGGTGAGCGCTCCTACGATGCCGGAGACTGCATCGTATCGGGTTGCGCCCTCAACATATCCCACGAAACCACCGGTCATACGGCTTACGCTAGATACCGAAACATCTGCTACCTCGCAGTCCGTAACCTTGGTGTCCCCGTAGATACGGCCGGCAAATGCACCCGTGGCGAGGTTGGAAGGATTTTTTTCGTGCAGGGTGAGCAGACCTTGAAGATTGAGGTCAAGATCTACTTGTCCGAATGTCAATAGTTTTAACGCCTTCAACAGTGTGTCGAGCAGTAATCCCACTGCCGAAGTGAGCATACCGAGCAAGGTCGGCGGAATATACGATTCACTCGTATGATTCGTCACCGACACATCCTGCAGCTTGAGGTTCGACACTACGGCCGTACCGGCGCTGCCCAGACTGTTGCTGTTCATCACGGTCTTGTTCGTGATCGAGGCGAAGAAGCCGATGCCCTGCTGCTTGCTGACATCCAGCTGGTCGCCTTTGACATTAGAGACCATATCTTTCTGATTGACGACCACATGGCTGATGACCGGCCGAGCTGCGGTAGCGTGAACCACGCTTGCGCCATCGGCACCAACAGCCTTCCACAGGCTGGCTGCGGTGTCGCCGTCATTGGAGACCGCACCGAGCATAGTGCCGGAGAACATGAGCGGAGTCCACTCGGTGTTGTTGGTATCTGCCGCGTTCTTGGACAGGTCGATGTCACGGAAGATCAGGTAGTTGGCGTCTGCGGAATAGGTCAGGCCGGTGTTGGCAGCGGAGTAGTCCGTTTGCGTGCCATCAGCACCCACGCCGTAATACTTGGTGCGGGTCTTTCCGACGTCTAACCGCGTGCTGCACAGCAGTGGACTGTCGTGGTCGGAGGCATCAGCATCGCGCAAAGTATCTGAATTGGAGAGATCGGCGTCACCGGCGTATTCGGAAGACGGCGTGCCGTCCACCCACTGATAATTGAGGGGTCCTTGTCGCGTACAAGTCTGCTTGACCTTGTTGATGCGGCCAATAACCTTCTTGCCAGAACCAATCGCACGCAGCTGCTGCTCGTTACCAATCAGGATGTAGGTCTTGCCGCTGATCTCCTTGGTGACCTGACCCTCAAAATCACGGCCGCCAAGCGCCGTCGCGGCGACCTGCACATTGGCCTTCGCCGGCGATTGATCCGTCGCATTTGAGGAATCGTTCTTGGCATCTTGAGAAGAAGCATCGTTTGGAGCCTGAGTTTGGGCTCCATCATTAGCGGAATTGCCAGCGGTAGCTTCTGCTGAGTCGTCCGCCTTATTGTCTGTCGCACCATTTGAGGATTCGGAAGGTGTTGGCGCACCGTTTGATGTATTGGCCTCTTCTGACGTCTTATCGTCAACGTTGACATTGCGAGCAGAAGGAGCAGCTACGACAGTATTACCCCCCCCCCAGAAATTACGGCGTTAGGAGAGCTACTCACATCGTCTATATTCTGAGCATATGCTGCAGGCACCATGCACACGATGGACAAGGAAACAGCAATAACCGAAGCAAGGCAACGCTTCAAGGCATGGCGCTGCCTTCCAGATTCCTGTTCTGTTCCTCCGTTAAACCCGCAACGGACGAACTTCGATTTCGAGCCCATTGTTTCCCCTCATAGATTCGCAATCCCTTTTTCGGGAGGTCACTGCATACAATTATACAAGAAGTTGGCCCGTTGTCTAATTGAAAGTGCAACACCCGTTATTGGAGATTGTCCAGATAACCAGTCCGAAGGGATGTTGCACCTATGGGGAAAGTAAATTCGCACCTGTCGGAAGAGGAACGCCAGGTCATCCAGATCGAGGTCGGCAACGGCACGAGCGTCAGGAAGATAGCCCGTTTGCTGGGACGCGGCCCGTCCGGCATCAGCAGGGAGATCAGGCGCAACACGTGGTTCCCGTCCAACGAGAGCGAGTCCTACCGGCCGTACCGGCCGAAGCGTCTGAAGACGGGCCCGTGGACGGGCCGCTACTACATCGCCGGCCCCGCGCAGCGCAAGGCCGACCGGCGCAGGGCGAAGCCGCGCAAGCCATACCGCCTGTCATTCGGCCGCCTGTGGGCGCGGGTGGACGAATGGCCGGGTAGAGGCTGGTCGCCGCCGCCGGTCAGCGGCATCATCCGCCGTTGCCTGCCCAAACGCACGATCATCGAACCCGGTATGGCAAGAGGGCTCCAGGAGATCGTCGACGAGACCGACAACCGGCCCATGCGCATGCTCGGCCACCTCACGCCCGCCGAGGCATTCGCCGACGAGCTGCTAAACTTGCAAGACAAACAAGGATGTCGCACTTCTAAATAGACAACGGGGACAAAAGAACAAAAAACGCTCATTTGCGGGGGCCGGTTAGCGTATGTCTTTCTGGGCAAAAAGAAAAGCCCCGCAACTACGCGGGGCTTTTCCAACGAGGCCATAAGAGAGGAAGAGAATCGCCTCGTTTAATGGTTGGCATGACCGGAGTCATACCAAGTATCTGCTAGTTCCTCTACTAGTTCAGACGCAGCTCGGTCGACGGAGCGAACAGGTGCATCTTGGAGGGGTCGATCTTGATCTTGACGGTCTGGCCGATCTTCGGCAGTGCACGCGGGTTCACACGAATCGTGGTGAGCTTGTTCTGGTCGGACATCATCGTGGACGCCTCGGCAGCGGAGCCATCGGTGATGATGGTGCCGTAGATGTAGCCGTCGGAGCCCAGATCCTCGATGTTCTGAACCTTCAGCGAGAAGGCGTTCGGATCGTCCGGGGTGGCCAGCGTGGCATCCTCGGGACGGAAGCCGACGACAATCTTGCCGCCATCCTCAGCGGTCAGCTTGTTGACGGCCTCGGCGGGCAGGTCGACGGTGTCCTCACCGATCTTCGCCTTGCCGTTGACGACCGGGTGAGTGTTGATGTTCATCGACGGGGAGCCGATGAAGCCAGCGACGAAGACGTTGGCCGGGCGATCGTACAGCTCGGTCGGAGCGCCGACCTGCTGCAGGACGCCGAGCTTGATGACGGCGATGCGGTCGCCCATCGTCAGAGCCTCGGTCTGATCGTGGGTCACGTACAGGGTGGTGACGCCGAGCTGACGCTGCAGGGCAGCGATCTGCGTACGGGTCTGCACACGGAGCTTGGCGTCGAGGTTCGACAGCGGCTCATCCATGAGGAAGACCTTCGGCTCACGAACGATTGCACGGCCCATGGCCACGCGCTGACGCTGACCACCGGACAGAGCCTTCGGCTTGCGGTCGAGGTACTCGGTCAGATCCAGGATCTCAGCGGCCTTCTCGACGCGCTTGCGAATCTCTTCCTTCGGGGTGCCGGCGATCTTCAGGGCGAAGCCCATGTTGTCGGCGACGGTCATGTGCGGGTACAGAGCGTAGTTCTGGAAGACCATTGCGATGTCGCGGTCCTTCGGCTGCATCGTGGTGACATCATTGCCACCGATGAGGATGCGGCCCTTGTTGACCTCTTCCAGGCCGGCCAGCATGCGCAGAGTCGTGGACTTACCGCAGCCAGACGGGCCAACGAGCACCAGGAACTCGCCGTCCTTAATGTCAAGGTTCAAATCATCCACAGAGGGCTTATCGTTGCCCGGGTAGATACGAGTGACGTGGTCGAATACGACTTCTGCCATGATATTCATCCTTTCAGAGGCAGGTACGTGCCTCACGATCCGTTGTAAAGGGATTACTGTGCCTTGATCATCAGTCCCTACACTGGCAACATCAAACCGCAGCGTTCTTTTTTCCTTCGGTTCATTGAAGACTCTCTTCGTTGAGCCACGTACTACTATACACGTCCGCTGGAACACGTCAACACGCGCGTCTGAAACGCGAACGTAACATCGACGGGCCTTCAACCGGCATCCCGCAGCCGGCATTATCCTTACTCCGACCTCATCTCAGTCCCCCTCCTCCCATCCATCTCCCGCCTCTCCCCTCCCCAAGTCCTCTCCTCTTTTTGCGTTCCTAAGTGCGCGCCGAAACGACGACCGTGCGCACATAGGTACGCAAACAGGGCCATTTGCGTCCGTATGTTCGCGCACTTGTCGTTCCGGCGCGAACTTAGGAACGCAACGGCGCTTCCGGCTCAATCGGCATGCTCGAATATCGGGTGCGCCCCGGCACGCGGTACACCGGCCTGCATCAGCTTCATGACGAACGGCGCGCGCTGGACCACTTCGATGTAATTCGTCCGTATCACAACGCTCACTCCGGCCTCTTTCAGATCCTGTTCGCGCTGCCTTTCGTCACGGACCACCTGCCGAACATCCCGGTTCGACGTCATCTCTGGATCGATGTATTTCTGCATACCGTCAAACTCCAGCACGATGATGCGGCCATCTTCCGTATGCCAGATGAAATCGACCCGGCCCGCCTCCTTGCCGGTCACGCGGCTGTAAAACGTATGCTGCAATTGCGGAGGAACAAACCCTTCTTCTATGGATACAGCCCGGCAGAACGACTCTCCTCCGTTCTCGCTGCGAGCATCCGCATAATGCAGCAGACGAAATACCGGCCCACAATCCACTCGCAGACCATCACAGACGGCGACGATCTCCTCGCGGGTCACGAGCCCCCGGCGCAACGCGGAATCGAACATCGACAGCACGTGCTCGAACGGATACAAGAGCGCGCAGTCCACCAAGGTTCTTGCCGGACTGGTCACACGTACCTCGCCGATACATACATTGTCACGCAATGCCCGTTCGTGGGCGATCCGGTCAGCCAACTTGCTCACCTGACTCCAGGTATTCGACCCGTCCTGTGCTGCTCCATCACCGCGAGGCCGGTACAAACGGACCACATGGCAGTCCTCCCGTATATCGGATCTACGCACCGAGATGCGCCGCAGCCGGTGGTACGACCGACGTGACTTGGTGAATCCGTCAGTCGCGATGTACACGTATGGCTCGTCATGCAGCGTCCATGAGTGCTCGAACCCGTAGATGACCGCCGCGCTCAGTCCGGCGAATACGCGCTCGGGATGCCGTCTCGCCATTTCGCGAATGACATGTGACGCTTGCTCAATGGGATTCAGACCATCCCAGTATTCACGACGCGCGTACACGCTGCGAAATGGCCGCACGACATCGCCGCAACGAGTTCGCCGCAGCATCGCCTGTCGTTCCGCCGGGCTGGACGCGGAACAACATCGCCCGTCCATTTCCGCCCGGTTCATCAGATCGTCTAGATGCTTGTGCTGTCTCATATGTTGATGATGACAATATGGACCGCCGCTGCGCAAGCGAATCCGGGGTATGTGGTCGAAGGCTAGGCGATTGTGGATAACTCGGCGCGTCGCGGCGGCATCAACGGCTATGACGACACATTTGCGTTCTTAAGTGCGCGCCGAAACGACAAGTGCGCGAACTTAAGAACGCAAACCGGCCCATTTGCGTTTCTAAGTGCGCACAGTCGACGTTTCGGCGCGCACTTAGAAACGCAAACGATATCAGGGGGGGTAGGGAGTATCGGAGGGGACAGCAGGGGAAGGAGGAATATCAGGGGGTAGAGAGAACGGGCACAGGGCGGTGAGTAGGATAGGAGGGTATGAGCGATGCGTTGAATTTGGAGCCCGGAGCGTTGGTCGGCGGCTACACGCTGATGTCGCGGCTGGGATCCGGAGCCATGGGATCGGTCTGGCGCGTGCATGATGACGGTGGCGAGGAATACGCGATGAAGATATTGCGCGATTCGCTCGCCGATGACCGTTCGACGGCGTCCGCGCGCGATCAGATCACGGCACGTGAGCGGTTGCGCCGAGAGGCGATGGCGTTGAAGAAAGTCAATCATCCCGGCGTGTGCGGCATCGTGGACATGGAGTTGGATGATTCGCTGGCGTTCATCGTCACCGAGCTGATCGAGGGCAAAAACCTGCGCGACGACGTCGCCGCGAATGGGCCATACGTCGCCGATGACCTGGAACGACTGGCATCCAAGCTGATGGACGCAGTCAAGGCGGTTCATGCGGCGGGCATCGTGCATCGAGACATCAAGCCGACCAATGTGATGGTTTCGGCGACCGGCCCGGTTCTGGTGGATTTCGGCATCGCCATGGGCGAAGGCGAAAGCCATGTGACGCGCACCGGCCTGGTGATGGGAACGCCGGGGTTCATCGCGCCGGAGATTATCGAGGGAACCGAATCCGATGAGATCACGGACTGGTGGTCTGTGTCGTCGGTGCTGGCATTCGCGGCAACCGGAAAGCCCGTTTTCGGCACCAAGCCGATGATGGCGGTGCTGGAACGCGAGGCGTCCGGCAACGCGAACCTCACAGGTCTTCCCGCCACCACCATGACGGCGTTCCGTGCGGCACTGAACCCGGATCGCAGCAAGCGCTGCACTCCGGAGCAACTGCTGCAGGCGATCACCGTGGACGCGTTCAACCCCGGCGCCTGGCAGCAGTACGACGATGACGCCGCGCAATCCGGTCAGACGGATGTGATGCGCCCTTTTGACCATACCGGTCTGCGCAACCCGCGTCTGTTATGGCGCCCGCATGAGCCGGCCGAATCAGGTGAGAAGCCGACTGCAGCCGTCACCAAGGCAGGAATGCCAAGGCAAACCGCAATGCCCGGCGTTCGGCCCGCTTTGCAGCGGATCATCGGACAATCGGCGCCCTCACCGTATGCGACGGTTCCGCCGATTCCGAGGCTCCCAAACGCCAGCCAAGCCGCTGACGCTGCATCCGCCAGTCTTCGACGGCTACCATCAATCGGGACAGGAGCAGATGCCGGAACCTCGGACGGAACCGTACCGCTCCGGGGAGCACCGCTACCGGGAAATATCGCGTCTTCTCAGGCACCCGGCAACGACCAGACGGCGCCGATGTCCCGCCTCACCCCACCTATGCCGCCGACCATGCCGGTCGGCACCGAAGCGACCGAATCGTTGCGCCCACAGCCGACATCGGTTCTGCCCGCCTCCACCATGCCATTCGATTCCACGGTCAGCGTCGGACGAACCATGCCCATGCAACCGCAGCCGACGACGGCCCTACCCACGGACGATGCGGACATGACCGGAGCAACGGCCGTAATCGAGCCGTCATCATCCGCCGACACCGCGGCAACCCTGGCGATGGATGATCCAGCGTGGTCGGGGCGCCAGCAAATCCCCACCATGACCATGCCGCCGCTGAGCCCCCAGCAGATCTTCGCCGACCCTGATGAAGCCGCAACGCCGACGACCGCAATGCAATCCGGCCAGCCCGCACAGCTCCAGCCAGCCGCGCAATTCCAGCCGTCCATGCAAGCCATGCCGACAGCGCAGGCCATGCCGCCGATGGCCATGAACCCGGCAGACATCAAGCGCCAGACCTATCTGCGTCAAGGCAAGCCGCTGCTCGCCGCATGGGCAGCGCCCATAGCCGCAATGGCCGCGAGCATGCCGTTGGCGGCAATGGTCGCAGCCACGCTGCTGTGCTGGCTGCTGCTGACGATAGGCTATTCGACAGACGCCCAGCTGCAACGCGAATACAGACGCGGCGGCACACACAGCGCCGGCGACACCGCGATGCGCATCATCACGCTGCCATGGCACGCCCTCAGGGGGTTGCCTGCGGCAATAGGGCGCGGTCTGCTCACCGTCGCGACGCTGGCGCTGGGATCCACCCTCGCGACGCTGATCTTCAGTCTGCCGGTCGTAAACACGCAGTTCGCCATAGGCGGCATCACCATTGTGGTACCCATCATCGCCGCCTCCCCCGTGTCCCCGTCAGGTCTGGCTCTGGCCATCTGCGCGGCGATCAGCTGGATCATCGGTATGCTGGCGCCCGCACCGACCATGCTGCGACTTGGCACCGGCACTCTGCTCGGTCTCAACCGGCCCGCGGGCTCCAGCGGCGCAGGCATGCTCCCCGAATCGTCCGACAACGAAACCGCTCCCGCGATATCCGCCCAACATTCCGGGCGTGAATTCGCCGTATGGATCGCATGGGCGGTGATTACGCTCTCAGCGTGCACACTGCTCGGTCTCGGACAGGGCATCAACTGGTGGCCGCTGCCCTCCAACGTCGCATAACATCCCCATCCCAGCTGCATGCCGAGCGACGGCAATGCCCGGTTTGTAGCCATTGTCACGTTCCATCATGCGGCAAACGGCGCAACCCGCCGCCGGAAAAGCGAACCCTTCTACTACTATGGGCAACAAACCGGCAGGAAAGGGATAACTGTGGCACAAAAGAATCAGAACGCGAAGCGCAACACCAGGGCAAGCCGTCGCGCCGCCGAAGAGAAGGCGGCGCAGGAGAAGGCGGAGCAAGCGGCCAAGGAGCGCAAGCAGCAAACCATCATCGGCGCGGTGGTCGTCGCCATCATCGTCGTGCTGGTGGCAATCGCCGGCTTCGCCATCTATGGAGCCATTCACAAGAACGACGTGGCGAAGAGCACCACCGAGGAGCAGGCATACCAGCAGCTGCAAAAGGTCGAGACCAAGCCATCGGCGGCCGACGACAAGGGCGGCATCCTCATCTCCAGCGAAGGCTACGGCAAGAAGGTGTCCGGCGCCCCCACCGTCGCCGTGTACATGGATCCGCTGTGCCCCGGCTGCGGCGAGTTCAACCGCCAGACCGATCCCACGCTGATCTCGCTGGTGGACGCGGGCCAGATCAACCTGGAAATCCACCCGATGTCGTTCATGGACGAATACTCGACCGACGAATATTCCAGCCGCGCCACCGGCGCCATCCTGTACATCGCCAGCAATGACGACAACCCCGATCACCTGCTCAAGTTCATCTCGAACATCTACACCGAGGACTTCCAACCCGGTGAGGCCAGCGAATACAAGTCGGTCAAGAACAAGGCGCTCAAGCAGCAGGCGATTGACGCCGGCGTACCGCAGTCCGTGGCCGACAAGGCGTTCAACGGCGAATACAAGAAATGGCTGGACGCCATCAACCTGTACACCCCGAAGCGCCCCGAACTGTGGCAGGTGTCCGGTTCTAACAAGGGTGTCATGAGCACGCCGACCATCACCATCAACGGCAATTACTGGGATCGCAACCAGCTGTCACTCGCCGGCATGAACAACAAGACCGGCATCATCGCGTCGCTGGGCCTGAAGGAAAACGAAGTCGGCCAGAAGGGCACGATGCCGTCGATCGGCGAATCGGGCAAGCCGATCTCGCTGACGACCGGCGAATGACGAATGACCCGTCATGCCCCCGCAAATGAACGATGACACCCCCGTAGACCCGTATCGCGCTGTGATCTTCGACCCCGGCCGGAGGAACCGCAACACGGGTTTGCGACATTCTGAATTGACCAGCGCGGTGAAACTGGTAAGCTAGTCAATCGTTCGATGACACCTGTCCGCATTGTGCGAATGGGGTCCGCCTCCTTAGCTCAGATGGCCAGAGCGGCCGCCTTGTAAGCGGCAGGTCGTCGGTTCGATCCCGACAGGAGGCTCACGGCACAGCATACCGCGTGTCATGTGCGATGCACGGTCGACATGTAGTAAGCTGTGTTTACATATAGTCTTACCTTGTGTAAGTGCCAGAAGCCTTCCCCCAACTTATGGCTTCTGGAAGGCAGAGCGTCCCCCAATTAGCTCTGCCCACAGGGGGGCGGGACAATCCCCTTCTCTCCCGCCCCCTTCTTCTTTATCTTGATATATGTGACCACCCCAGTAGCTCCGCGACAGCCCTTCGGGCAGGGCAAAAAAATACCAAATGTGGGAGTATGGGTGACGGTCGTGCGATGCCCAGCGAAGCATCATCGTGATTGGTTACAATGCTAGCCGTAGCTCATGGAAGGATGACATATGGCCAGGCGGTGGACACCACGACGTTTTGTTCGATTGCGTCGCATTCGGGTGGCGATCTGCGCCGTCGCCGTGGCTCTTGCCTCAACGGTCGCATTCGGCGTCGCCGCACGCAAGACCATCGCACTCAGCATCAACGGCGACACCCAGACCGTCACCACGTATGCCATGAACGTGACGCGCCTGCTTGAAGAGCGGAGCGTCGACGTCAAATCCCATGATCTGGTGCAATCCACCAGCGGCGACATCCTCAGCAATCATGACGTGGTCACGGTCCGCAGCGCATATCAGACGACCATCAGCATCGACGGACAGCGCGTGCCGTTCTGGACCGTGGCGACCAGCGCCTCCCAGCTGCTCGGGTTTTTCCAGCAGAACGAGAACGAGGCCGCGAAAGTCACCGTGGACATCGACAACATCTACAGCCAGCTCACCGGCGGCCTCGTCATCAACGAGTCCGGCCCGGTGACGGTCATCGCCGACGGCAAAACGTCGGTCGCGCCGAATGGCAAGCTTCCCGCCGCGTCGATTCTCGATTCCAAAGGCATCAGCCTCAACAAGGAAGACCGCGTCAGTGTCGAGAAGGACGGAGACAAGACCGTGCTGCGCGTTCAGCGCGTCACCCACGGGCAGGAGACGACGACCGTCGCCATTCCCCATGGTTCGCAGACGATTGTTGATAAGTCATTGAAGCCGGGAACATCCGTGGTCCGCCAACAGGGGGAAGACGGCGAGAAGAAGCAGGTCTATAACGTCACGTATGTCGATGGCATCGCAGAGACGCGAACGCTGATTTCGGAGACGACCACCAAAATCTCCCTCGACACCATCGTCGCCGTAGGCCCGGAGAAGGCCGCCGAACCTTCCGACACCAGCAAGGGGCAAGCCGATAAAGGCAGCGACAACGCCGGCAAGTCGGGCAACAAGTCGAATACCGGCAAGTCGGATGGCAACTCCTCGAACGGCAGCACGTCCGGCGCAAACAAGTCGGATGATACGTCGAACAATGACAAAAACAACGACAAGAACAACGGGAATTCGGGCAACAACGGCAATTCCGGGAACTCAGGGAACTTAGGCAATAGCGGCAACTCGGGAAACTCCGGCAACTCGGGAAACTCGGGAAACTCCGGAAACAACGGCGGCAACGGCGGCAACGGCGGCAACGGCAACTCCGGCAACTCCGGCAGCAGCTCGCAGGGACGCCTATGGCACCCGACCGCCGCGCAGGCCAAAGCCTACGCATCCGGCGCGGCCGCACAGCGCGGCTGGACCAGCTACGACTGGACATGCCTCGACAAGCTGTGGACCCGCGAATCCAGATGGCTGTGGTACGCCGAGAACGCGAAGACCGGCGCCTACGGAATCCCGCAGTCGCTGCCTGCGAGCAAAATGGCCGAGTTCGGCGCAAATTACCGTGACGACGGCGCTGTGCAGATCGACTGGGGGCTGGCGTATATCGCCCAACGGTATGGCAGCCCATCCAAGGCATGGGAACGCTCCGAACAAATCGGCTGGTACTGATAGCGAGCGTTATGACTGACATGAATCCATCCCCTGCACCTTCCGGAGCATCCGCAGCCGCCGAGAAACCCGCAGCCGCCGGGCGACTGCTCGGCGCGGCCGACATCCGTCACATAGCAGCCGAAGCCGGCATCAGCCCGACCAAGAAATTCGGCCAAAACTTCGTCATCGATCCCGGAACAGTGCGCCGCATCGTGCGCGAGGCCGCGGTCACCGCCGATACGCGGGTGCTGGAAGTCGGCCCTGGATTGGGGTCGCTGACACTGGCCATCCTGGAAACCGGCGCCACGATGACCGCGGTCGAGATCGACCCGCCGGTCGCGCAACGGCTGCCGCATACCATCGACACATACATGCCGGATGCGAGGAACCGCCTCACGGTCATCAACAAGGACGCGCTGGCCCTCACGTCGGCGGACCTCCCCGAGTTCAGCGGCGACGAACCGTTCACCCTGGTGGCGAACCTTCCGTACAATGTGGCCACGCCGATCATCCTGACGCTGCTGGAACGCTTCGACATGCTGACGTCCTTCGTGGTGATGGTGCAGAAAGAAGTCGCGGACCGTCTGACCGCCACTCCCGGCTCGAAGATTTACGGCGCGCCCAGCGTGAAGCTGGCGTGGTACGGCTCGGCGGAACGCGTGGGCAACATCGGGCGTCACGTATTCTGGCCAGCGCCGAACGTGGATTCGGCCCTGGCCGGGTTCACCCGTGTCCAGTCGCATGCGGGCCCGCGCGACCCCCAGTTGCGCCAGCTGACGTTCCAGTTGGTCGACGCGGCCTTCAGCCAGCGTCGCAAAACGCTGCATGCCGCACTCAAGCGCATGGTGCCCGATGAAGTGTTCCACACGGCGGGCATCGACCCGACACGCCGCGGCGAGACGCTGACCATCGACGAATTCGCCGCTCTGGCGACGGCGCTGAGGCAATCGCAGCATGAACAGGGGCAGGCATCATCATGAGCGCCACAGCAATGGACAATGTACGGTCAGCAACACCGGGTCAGGTACGGCGTTCGCCAAGCGTCCCCGCGCATTGGCCCATCCGCCGTCATGTAGCAGCCGCGGAAACGACACCGGCCGGGCCGCTGCACTCGGTGGAGGTCACGGTTCCCGCGAAAACCAATCTGACGTTGCACGTAGGGCCCGCCCATGAGGAATGGGGCGGACGGCACGCGCTGGACACGATATATTGCGCCATCGGCGTCAACGACGTGGTGACGGCGACTGCCAAGACCCCCGGCAGCGGGTTTTCACTCGAACTGAGCGGCGAGCATCTGGGTGATCTGGCATCGAGCGGCAGCGACATGCGCCGCAACCATGCGGTGCATGCGTTGTTCGCGATCGCCAGGGCCGCGGGGCGGGAGCCGGACGTGGCGCTGCATGTGGACAAACACATTCCCGTCGGCGCCGGATTGGGCGGCGGATCCGCCGACGCGGCGGCGACATTGCTCGCCGTGAACACCCTGTGGGGACTGCACTGGCCGATTGAACGGCTGCGTGACATCGCCGCCACGCTCGGCGCCGATATGCCCTTCTGCCTGGAGGGCGGATATGCGCATGGCACCGGTTTCGGCGAGCGGATCATCCCGCTGGAGGATGATTCATCGTGCGTTCAGACGCTGCGAGACCGCGGATTCGCCGGCCAATTGCTGGTGGGAGCGTACCATGCGCAACTGAGCACGCCGAATGTCTACTCGACCTTCGACAAGATGGGCGCGGGAGACGGCGACGACAACCATCTGCAGCGCGCCGCGGTCGCCTTGCACCCCCGCAGCGGCGAAGCCATCGAAGCCGCCCTGGCCGCCGGGGCATCCCGGTCATTCGTTTCCGGCTCCGGCCCATCGGTCATCGCGTTCGTACCGGACGATGCCGTCGCCCGCCGCGTTCGCACCGCATGGGAGCAATCCGCCACGGTGGATCGCATCATCGCTGCGCAGGCGCCGGCGAGACCGGTCATAACCATCCTGCCATCCCTGTCTTATCGCGTCAGACAGTGACGCTAATCTGTGTACCAGTCTCGTAAGAAAAGGACGGACCCATGACTCAGCCTTATGACGAACGCGCGGAACGCAAGCGTTACATTCGCCGCCGCCAGCAGATCGTATTCTCCTGTGTCGGCGCGGTGCTTGCCGTCGCCCTGGTCGTGTCGGCGCTGTTCTATTTCCATGTCGGGGGTCTGGGCATAACGGCCACGTCCGCAGTCAAGCCGAATTACGGCGTGCGCGTGCCCTGCTCGACCAAGGACGCCAACGGCAAGAACCAGACATATTCCAACTATGCGAACGTCAAGGTGCGCGTGCTGAACGGCACCAAATTCGTCGGTTTCGCGAAGGCCGTCAGCACCGCGCTGTCGAACCGCCAGTTCAAGGTCACCGGCTGGGACAATTACAAGGGCAAGAAGGTCGAGCGCACCACAATCTATTTCGGCAAGAACGCCATCAACGAGGCGTACACGCTAAACACGAACTTCACGGACGCGGTGATGGTGATGGATGACCGCGACGACAAGCTGATTGACGTGGTGCTCGGCGCCTCGTTCAACGATCTGGCCAACAAGGACAGCCTGCCGAGCGGCGACACCGCCATCGAAAACTTCGAGGGATGCGTGCCCGTCCAGTCAATGGGCACCTTGCCCAAGGCCCTCGATCATGAAAAGGTGGAATGACGGCCAGCATCGTCATGACGGCCTGAAACCCCCGATATTCGGCGGCTGCCTGCCTTACGCGGACAGCCGCCGAACCGTTTCTTGGGCACGTTTACAGCGACGCGTGCCACCGCTTGAGCTCGGCCACCGCGGTGTCATGGTCGACCGGACCGTTATCGAGCCGGTATTCCAGCATGTGCTTGTATGCGCGGCCGACCTCCGGGCCGGGAGCGATGCCGAGGATGGTCATGATCTCATTGCCGTCGATATCCGGCCGGATGGCATCGAAGTCCTCTTTCTCCTTGAGATCGCGCACGCGCTGCTCCATCTCGTCCATGGCGGACGAGAACACCATCGCCTTACGACGGTTCTGAGTGGTCGCGTCGGCGCGGGTCAGCCGGTTCAGCCGCTCATACAGCGGACCGGCGTCCTTGACGTAGCGTCGCACGGCGGAATCGGTCCATGGTTCTTCGACATACCCGTGGAACCGCAGATGCAGGTTCACTAACTCGCTGACATCCTCGACGAGATGATGGTCGAACCGCAGCGCCTTGAGCCGTTTGCGCGTCATTTTCGCGCCGACCGCATCGTGATGATGGAAGCTGACCTTGCCGCCGGGCTCGAACCGGCGTGTTTTCGGCTTGCCGATGTCATGGGTCAGCGCGGCCAGGCGAAGCGTCAGGTCGGGAGCGGGCACGGGGCCTTCCGGCCCGGTCTCCAGCGCTATGGCGCGATCGAGCACAATCATCGTGTGCTCGAACACGTCCTTGTGGCGGTGGTGCTCGTCGATTTCCAGCTGCAGGGCGGGAATTTCCGGGAATACGATATCGGCGAGACCTGATTCGACCAGCGCTTCGACACCCGCCCTCGGACGATCGGACAGCAGCAGCTTCGTGAGCTCGTCACGCACCCGTTCAGCGGATACGATGTCGATGCGATCGGTCATGTCGCTGATGGCGGCAGCCGTGTCGGGGGCGATGCTGAACCCGAGCTGTGCGACGAAACGCACGGCACGCATCATGCGCAGCGGGTCGTCGTCGAAGGACTGATACGGATCCACCGGCGTGCGCAATACGCCTTTAGCCAAATCGCTGGCGCCGCCGAACGGGTCCACGAACTCCAGCTGCGGCACGCGCAGCGCCATGGCGTTCACGGTGAAATCACGGCGGGACAGATCGCCTTCGAGCGAATCGCCGTAGCTGACTTCGGGCTTGCGGGATTCGGGATCGTACGTGTCGGACCGGTACGTAGTGATCTCCACCTTGACTTCGGTGCCGTCCTCGCGCCGGCGCATCGCACCCAAAGTGCCGAATTTGCGGCCCATATCCCAGAAACCGTCACGTCCCCAATGACGCAGGATCGGCTCGAACTCGTCGGGATGGGCCGACGTGCAGAAATCGAGGTCGTGGGAACGCCGGTGCAGCAACAGGTCACGCACGGGGCCGCCCACCAACGCCAGCTCGTACCCGCGAGCCGCGAACAGGTGTCCAAGTTCAATGGCTTCCGGCCAAACTTCGAAATTCACACGAGGCCTTTCCATAAAGTATTACCGCTTTTATGCGTATTCAAGCATACCGTTACCCCACCTGCACACGGTATTGAGTAAGGTGGAAGTCATGATTACGCCCGCAGACCTCGCGCGCATGCTTGCGCATGCTGCGGGCGACCATACCCAAAATCCGCTCGAACCCGATACGTTGCTCTATACGTCCGAGGCTCCGCGCACGCCGAAAACCGTTGTCAGGCCACCGGAACCACGCTTTCCCACACCTGCGATGATGCCGCAGCGACGGGCGGGCGACGGGCCGACCACATTCGCGTCGCTGGACGCTCAGGAGCTCCCGGTGGTGCGCGAATACTCGGCCGGCGGCCTGGTGTTCGACGAGCGCGGCCGTGTGGCCATCATCGCGCGACACTCCCGCAACGGCCATCTCGAATGGTGCCTTCCCAAGGGCCATATCGAAAAGGGCGAGACGCCGCAGCAGACCGCCGTGCGCGAGGTGCACGAGGAGACCGGCATTCTGGGTGAGGTGGTCGAGTCCATTGCCACCATCGACTATTGGTTCACCGGTACCAGCCAGCGCGTGCATAAGCTCGTGCATCATTTCGCGCTGCGCCAGATCGGCGGCGACCTGACGGTGGAGGGCGATCCGGATCATGAAGCCGAAGACGCCATCTGGGTGGATTTCGATGATTTGGATGACGTTCTCAGCTATCCTAATGAACGCAAGATCGCTTGGCTCTACGCAAGGAAAATGAAGCAGGGATGATCGCGAACAGCCCCGAGCACGGTCAGGCCGTGCCATCGTTATCTCACCGAACGACACGCCTATGGCGCTTCTTTACCATCATGTTGCTGACATGCGCGATGCTGTTCGCAGGCCGCATGGTACCGGCCGGCACGGCACATATGGCGATGGCGGATGACGAGACGGACACGGCCACGCAGACGACCGCCTTGTCGATCACCGAATCGACGCCCGTGGTCACCGACACATCCGGCTACCACATCACCATCAGCATCTCCAATCCCACGTATGCCGCGACGTCACCGGGCCTGGTGACCGTGGCCTACAACCCGTCATATACGTTCGTATCGCGCACTGACATCCAGCATTGGGCGACCGGGGACGTATCGATTCCGGTGCGCACCGTTCTCGGCACGGCCACGGTGCCGTCCATCGCGGCGAGCAAGAAGGTTTCCGTGAAGATCGACGCGGTGGCCGACAGCGATGCGTTGAAGGCGTTGCAGATGTGGGGGCCGAAACCGCTGCTGGTCACCTATCAGGCGACCCAGGCGACCGATTCTCAATCCACGGGCTCTTCTGACGGGTCATCCGGGTCGGACCGTACCGTCGATCCGAACGCCAAGCCGATTCGCCTGCACAGCTTCTTGACCAGATCATCCCAGGGATTGCGCAACGCACAGACCCCGCCGATGGCCATCACCATGGTCATGCCGTTGATGAACACCGGCCAGCAGGCCGACAAGAACGCCATCGACCAGCTGGTGGTGCATGACAACGGCGATGGATCCGACACAAAATCTACACAATCAGGTGGCGGCGGCACGGATGGCAGCACAGACGACGGCTCCGGCAACAATACCGACGGCTCCGAAAACACCGCGGCGACGCAATCATCAGTGCTCACCCCGCACGACAATGATGCACTCGCCGCCAAACTCTCCCTCATCGGCAAGCACAGCGATTTGCAGACCATAGCCGATCCGACGGCATTGGCTTCCGACACCGGGCAACGCATCGATGCCGTCATGCAGCCGGCCGGATTCGACATCACCGCCTATGCCGCGATCAACAACGTCCGGTCGTACGAACAGGCCGGCGTCGGCACCGGCGCATGGAACGCACGATCCGCACTGGCCGCGGCACCGGCATCATCCAATTCCCTGCCCATCGCCTGGCAAGGCAAGGGCGATTGGACCCGGCAGGCGCTCTCCACGGCCAGGAAGCAGGGATACCAGTACGTCATCGCCGGTCACGACTTCGACTCCAGCACCACGGCCACCGTGCACACAGGCACATACACAATCCCCACCTCGGCCGGCGACATCACGGTGCTGAGCGAGCAGAAGGAACTCGGCGACCTAGCCAAAGGCAAGCCCACCAGCAGTGATGCGGACGGCGAGACCAGTAACGCGGGACGCATCGCGCGGTTCGTCGCGCAGAGCGCCTTCTATCAGATGGAGCAGCCGTATGCGGCGATGAACCGCAACCTGCTGGTCTGCTTCGGCACTAATATGTCGGCGGCGTTCATCGACACGCTGATGACCGCGGTCGAACAGTCCTCATGGCTGCAACTCACCGACCTGAACGATCTCATTGACGCAGACGCCTATCGGACCGGCGACAAGGCGCTGCAAATCGTCCCCCAAGACAGTCATTTAAGCGAGCGGAACACCCGATCGGTCACGTCCGCGCTGGAATCGCTGGCCGAAAGCCGCAACGACATCAACCGCTTCGCCACGTCGGTCCTCACCGACCATAAGGCATCCGCGTCCTGGATCCGCAAGATCAAGGCCGCACAGAGCACGCTGGCACTGCATGCGCTCTCGTCCGCGCCGCGCAACATCGACAGTCTGGTCGACGGCGCCAAACGGCTCGGCGGAGGCATGTTCGGCGGCGTATCCATCACGCCGACCGATTCCATCACCGTCGTCAGCGAAACGGCCAAAATGCCCGTCACCGTCAGGAACAACCATCCGTATCCGGTACGGGTGAAGGTCTCATCCCTCACCGACTCCATGGAAATCGTCACATCGCGGTTCACTGAGGTCACCATACCGGCGAACAGCGAGGCGCAGGTCACGTTCGCCATCCGCGTCGCCACTTCCGGCCACGCCACAGCCCACATCACATTGCTGGACCGCAACGGCGACACGTTCGGTTCCGCACAGAACACCGACATCACCAGCGTGCTGCGCATCAGCGACATGACCGGATTCATCATCATCGGCTTCTCGCTGCTGCTCGGCCTGGTCGGCCTCTGGCGCCAATTCCATCGAAAGAAGGACCCCGACGAATGAGCACCACGGTAGGACGCAATTCGCTGATCATGGCGTGCGGCACGGCCGCGTCACGTGTGACCGGCCAGATCCGCACCATCTTCCTCGTCGGCGCACTCGGTACCACCGGTATCGCAGCCAACGCGTATCAGGCCGGCGCGCAGATACCGCAGGTGATCTTCAACCTGCTGTCCACCGGCGTGTTCAACGCGGTGCTCGTGCCGCAGATCGTGCGCACGCTCAAGCAGAAGGACGCGGATGAGCGACTCAGCAAGCTCATCACCTTGTCCATCGCGCTGCTGCTGGCCATCACACTGCTGATGGCGTCCGGCACGCCACTGCTGACGATGCTGTACCTCGACTCCAGCTGGACGCCCGCGCAAAGGGCGCTGGCGAACGCCTTCACGCTGTGGTGTATGCCCCAGATCCTGTTTTACGGCCTGTACACCGTATTGGGGCAGATCCTCGCCGCAAAGGGGCGTTTCGCGACGTATGCGTGGAGCTCCGTGGGCGCCAACGTCATCAGCTGCATCGGTTTCGGCGCGTTCATCATGCTGTTCGGCAACGCGGGACGGCAGCCGATGTCGTTCTGGACATCCGGCAAGATAGCCCTGACCGCGGGCGCCTGGACGGCCGGCGTGGCGTTCCAGGCCCTGGTGCTGTTCATTCCTTTGCTGCGTTGCGGCATCCACTACCGGCCTCGCTGGGGACTGCATGGGCTGGGATTGCGTTCCATGGGCCAGGTGGCGGTGTGGAGCATCGCCATGGTGCTGCTCAACCAGCTGATGGGCATCGTCAATTCGCGTGTTAATACCGGCGCCCCGACCGCCGGCGGCGATTTGTACGGCATCGCGGGCAACGCGAGCTATCAGTACGCGTACACGATATACGTTCTTCCCTATTCGATCATCGCCGTGTCCATCACGACCGCGGTGTTCCCGCGCATGTCCCGCGCGATCAGCGAGCATCGTATCGGGGATGCCCGCGCCGACCTCAGCTCATCCCTGCGATCCACCGGTCTTGCGATGTTCTTCTTCACCGCGGTCATGATTGCCATGCCGGTGCCGCTGGTGAAGGCGCTGATTCCGTCCACGAATGTGCATGGGGCGATTCTGATATCCGGGCCTCTGATCGGCCTGCTGGTGGGATTGGTGCCCACCAGTGCGTTCCTGCTGGTGCAGCGCGCCTTCTACGCGTATGAGGACGGCCGCAGCCCGTTCCTGTTCGCGGCGGCCGACAACGCCGTGCAGTTGCTGCTTCTGCTGACCTCGCTGCGTTTCGCACCGCCGAAATATTGGACGCTCATGGTGGCTCTGTCGCTGAGCCTGTCATATATCATCACGTTCCCATGGGTGTTCTGGCTGTTGCGCAGACGATTCGGTGGGCGGATCGACGGCAAGCGCATCATCATCATGCATGTCAAGGCCCTGATTGCCGGTGCGGCGGCATGCGCGTGCGGACTATTCCTCAACCCGCTGGCCACGCGTTTGGTCGGCGCGAAGGTTTCCAGCGTCAACGGACATATGAGCTGGTGGCAATCCATCGTCATATGCGCGATTCTGACGATTGTGGTAACGGCCTTGTATGCCGGGCTGCTATGGCTGATGCGCGTGGAGGAGTTCTCCAGTCTGATCGTCACCATGAAGGCACGGCTGTTGCGTAGGACTTCCACTGCGACATCGGTATCGACACCGGCTGAGTCGGAGACCGAGGAAGCTCAGGCACAAAACGCGGAGGTCGAAGAGGGTACCACGGCAATTGCGGAGAATGATAATCATTACGATAATCATTCGCTGGGTGACGATGGAACCTCGGAGAATGACGGTTCTGCGGAACGGGCCGCTGAAACTGTGACCGATCTCGAACGGCCGGTTCAGGACCACCCCAGGGGGATTCCGTCCGACAACCTTCCGCCTAGCTTCGCGCCGACGGTCAACCGTAAGGGCCAACGCCCGTCCATCAAGTCCGTCGTACTGCCGAACGTCGCGGCAAACGCAGCCGGTGCAACGGCAGGTATCGCGGCCGGCAACAACGCCCAGCCGCGAATTCCCACCATACTGCCAACGCCGCATCATTCCACTCGTCAAGCCGCGTCCATCGCGGCTGCACAGCCGACCATCCCCACGACTAGAATGTCAGCATCACCACTATCTCAGCGCATGACAGCAGAGCACGGAGAAACAACTACTATGAAGCCTCAATTGGGAGATACCGTCATCGGTCGCTACACTCTCGTTTCTTCACTGCGCGAAAGTGACGGATTGAGCGCATGGATAGCCAATGACCGCATGCTGGCGCAGTCCTGCCAGCTGTTCATCATCACCGACACATCCGTTCTGCCGCAGATCAACGAGGCGGCTTCCACGCTCGCGCTGGCCAACAGCCGGTACTGCACGCCGGTGCTGCAGCTGCAGCACGTCGGCGATGCCGCGGTGGTTATCACCGAGCCGGACTCCGGTCTGGCGCTGGCGGAATACATGCAGCGTTCGTCTTCCTCGTTCCTTAGCTACGACGCGATTCGATCGATCGTGGGACAATGCACCCAGGCGGTTCAGGAGCTGTTGGACACGGGGCTGACCCATACCGCGCTGAGCACCGATACCATTCGCGTGAGCGTCAATGGCGTGCAGTTCGCCGACACTCCCGTCGCCGCCGCATTGGCCGATATCTGCAGCGGCATCGACGGCGATGTGATGTCGTATGAGCAGATGGCGACGCGACAGCTGGCCGCACTGCTGTACGCGCTGCTGACCAAGACGCCTTCAGGCGCGAACACGACGTTCGACCTGAATATGCTGCCCGCCGACGTTCCCACGGAATTCCGCGTGATATGCAAGCGTGGACTGGCCCTGCACACCGAAGATGGGGAAATCATCGTGCCGATGGCAACGCTGGCCGAGCTGAGCGCGCTGCTGGGCGCGTGGGAGCCATTCGGCAACCTGTCGGATCGTGACATCATATTGCCGTCGGTCAGTGGCAGCGCCTCGATCAGCATGGTGGCGTTGCGTGACACGAGCGATGACAAGATCGTGGAACTGCCTGATGGGCTGGTGACCTCGACGAAGCTGCCGGAATTGTCGATTTCCGAGGCGGGACTGGCAGCCGGTGCCGAGGCCAGGTTCGTCAACGAGCAGCGTCTCGCACAGCAAGCGTTCCTGGCTCAGCTGCCCGGAGATCCACCCTCGGCCGATCAGCCGGTCATCCCCGAAGCGGAATTGTTCGAACCGGATACCGCCGAGCCGTCAAAGACCCTGGCCTCCCTGCAATCGAAGGTCGGTCAGCTTATGGGCTCCTTGCGCAAGGACGGGGAGCCGGAGTCGCCGGTGACGACATCCACTGCGGAAGAGACCGCGATTGAGCAGCCGATGCCGGTGTATGCACCGCTGCCGGCATCGTTCCCGCCCGCCGCCAAGCCGCGTAGGTCCGCTACTGGCGCGACGAAGGCACAGGCACATTCCGGCAACGGCGTGAACGTACCGGCAAACGCTGCTGGTGCGTCTGGTGTTGCGGGCGGTACCGGCAAACCCCGGACGACCGGTGCAACCGGTGAGATACAGAGCATTGTGGCCAATATGCCGAATGTTCCACTGCCGGAAGAGGACGACAATGAGCGCACCCGCGCCGGCAGCATCCCGCCGTTGCCGCAGTCCGGTGAGGCGCAGGTGTCTGAAGGCGAGCAAACCGTGGCTGGAAGCCATCCCACGACCCGTGCGGCTCAGCCCATTGCCACGAACGCCATGCCGCAGCCGCGCGCGCATATGTCGGAATCATTGGCCGCTCTTGCCGCCAGATCCGCCAAGGCCGCGGCGTCGGGCGACGCCGTAATGCCCCCGTCATTCGCAGTGTCGGCATCGGCGCCCGGAGCCAATGGAGCAGCCATCCCCGGATCATCGAAGTCGCGTACGCGGATGACGGCACCAATCAGCCGCGATGCCCTGCGGAACATGTCTGGCGGCCGTCCTGCGGCGGCTCCGGGTGCGAATGTGCCGGGTGTGCAGACACCGGCACAGCGTGCCCAATCCGACGCCTTTGACCCCACGGTCACCGTTCCGCTGCTAGGCACTGATGGTACTTCGGTAGATCAGCTGCCGCCTATGGCCCAGATCATGCCGCCGAGCTTCGCGCCCCAGCAGGTGCACGATGTCAACGCGGCGAATGTCGGACGCAATATCGAGGAGGACCTGCCTGACCAGCCACTCTGGGGGCAGCTCAAGATCAAGGTCATCGCCATCGTCGTCGCGCTGGTTCTGCTGGTGGTGGGATTGGTCGCCGCATGGTTCATCCTGAACGGAGACAACCACGGTGGCGGATCCGACAATCAGGATTGGCCGGACAAGACCGACATCGATAACGTCCCGTTCGGCAACTCGACCACACAGAACTCCACGTCAAAGAACTCTGCGGCACAATCCGACATCGTGTACATCCGCGTTCTGTAGGCGACGCAGAAGTTCTCATAGGCACCCCTTCTACTCACGGGTAGGAGGGGTGTTTCATCGTACGCGGTGACTCACGCTGTGGACTTACGCTGTGGGCCCGTATCGTGCTCATATTAGCTCCTCCGGTTTCCATGAACGCGGCATGCCTGTTTCGCAATCTGAAAGCGACCAATCGGCATTCGAGGCGAATCCATGTCGTTGTTCACCCACCGCTGGACGAGGTCAGGTCAACTCGCTATCGTAAGGGACATGACTGAACTTTCAACCATCATCATCGGTTCCGGCCCTGCCGGATATACGGCCGCAATCTACCTCGCACGCGCCGGGTATCGCCCAACCATTCTTGCGGGTGAGCTCACGCCGGGTGGCCAGCTGGTCAACACCACCACCGTGGAGAATTACCCCGGCTTCCCTGACGGCATCCTCGGACCGGAACTGATGGATCGTATGCGCGATCAGGCGGAGTCTTTCGGCGCATCCATCGAATATCTCGATGTGACAAGCGTCGATTTCAGCTCCTCCCCCAAGACCGTCACGTGCAGCGATGGAAGCCAATATCACGCCGATGCCGTCATCATCACCACCGGTTCGCAGTACCGCAAGCTCGGCATTCCCGGCGAGGCCGAGTATTCCGGTCACGGCGTATCGTATTGCGCCACCTGCGATGGTTTCTTCTTCAAGGACAAGCCCATCGTCGTGGTGGGCGGAGGAGACAGCGCGCTCGAAGAGGCACTGTTCCTGACTCGTTTCGGCTCTTCGGTGACCGTATTGCACCGCCGCGACCAGTTCCGCGCCTCCAAGATCATGGTCGAGCGCGTGCTGAACAATCCCAAGATCACCGTGAAAATGAATACGGTGGCGACAGCCATTCGCGGGCAGAGAAACGCCGCCGGCGCGCAGACAGGCGCTGATGCGGTAACCGCTGCGGCACCCGCAGCGCAGAACACCGGAAATCTCCTCTCGTTGAAGACGACTCCGATGCTGAATATCTCCGGATCGGCATTGAATGCTCCCTCTTCGACCGGTATTTCCCTGTCGGCAAAGGCTGAAACCGCAGATGATTCCGCCGGCTTTGTGGACATTCGCGACACCGTGACAGGCGAGACGGGCACGTTGCCCGCCGAGGGCATCTTCGTGGCGATCGGCCATGAACCGGCCACGCGTTTTGCGAAGGGTTCCGTGGATATGGATGACGACGGGTACATTCTGGTCTCCGGTGCCGGAACGCATACTTCCATGCCTGGAGTGTTCGCCGCCGGTGACTGCGTTGACCGGGTGTACCGTCAGGCCATCAGTGCCGCAGGCATGGGATGCCGCGCCGCGCTGGACGCACAATCCTACCTGGCCTCACTGCACTGATCCAACAGCACAGCTCGACCTGTCGGCGAAATCAAACCTCATCACAGACGATGATATTGCTTCACCGGCGGGTTGAGCTACACAAATATTGCTTGCACTGTCAGTAATCACAAACGAAACGACAGACTGACCGAAATAGCGCTGCGGACGCTTACCAGCGCCGGAGAATCGCATCAGAACGATAATCCGCTCAAATCTAGCGCATTGTACTGGACCGATTTCAACTCATATTGCTCAACAGAGTTTTCGGTAATGAATTTTCAGGTGCATGCAATAGGACAGTCATACGGTCGGTTCATTGCATTAGTCCTCTGACTGCAAATGCCACGACGGTTGCTTTATACGCGTTCTGCCGGAGAGGCAATGAATACCTCTCCGGCAGACCAGATCATACGGCTCATGAACGGCATGACCGTTTCCCGTTGTGTGATGATGGTGGCTCACACCGTTGTGTGGCTCACAACCTCACACCCATTTTGCCGCCGCGCCCTCGACTGCCGTGGGAATCAGCATGCTGAGGATGCGTTCCATATCCTCAGGGGAGGAAAACACGATTTCGATTCGACCGTGCTTTTGCGTACCCTTGATGGACACTTTGGTGTCAAAATGATTTTCAAGATTGTTGACAATCGGAGAACCGGCCCAAGGATTGTTCTTCGTCGGCCTTACCTTCTTGGGCACGTTGCTTTCTGCGTTCTTCAGCGCCACGATTTCCTCGGTGCTGCGAACCGAAAGCCCCTCCCCTATGATTCGAGTGGCCAGCTTGTCGATTTCACTTTCGTCATTCAAACCAAGAAGAGCTCGCGCATGCCCTGCGGACAGTACGCCTGCGGCAACTTTCTTCTGCACGGACGCAGGAAGATTCAGCAGACGCAATGTGTTCGCGATTTGCGGTCGCGATTTCGAGATCGACTTGGATAGTTCAGCCTGAGTCAGGCCGAAGTCATCAATCATCTGCTGATATGCCGCCGCCTCTTCCAGAGGATTCAGTGCGACGCGATGAAGGTTCTCCAGCAGCGCATCACGCAGCATCTCGTCATCTGATGTGGTTTTGACAATCGCCGGAATCGTCTTCAGTTGTGCAAGTTGTGATGCACGCCAGCGACGCTCGCCCATAATGAGTTCGTATCTCTGCGATGTTTCACGTGAAACATCACTCTTGCTGGACTCCCCAGCCTGACGCTTGCGAACCACGATCGGCTGCAATACGCCGACTTCCTTGATGGACGCGGCCAACTCATTCAGCTCTTCCTCATCAAAGACGCTGCGCGGCTGCTGCGCATTCGGAACGATGGAGCTGACAGGAATATCCAGCAGATAGCCACCCTCGACAGGCTTCAATTCTGGAGGTTCCTTGTTATCCTTTTCCTTGCCGGATGCCTTTGTGCTCTCGGAACGCTGAGCCGGCTGCGTTTTCTTGGAATCGCTCGTCCCCTGTGCTGTTGCTCCGAAAAACATGTCACTGGGGTGTGCCATATCACTGATACCGGGCATGGCAACGCGCTTGCCGCTCTTGGGCTTCTCCACTGTTGTGGACTTATGTACGGCAGGAATGGAATCCTTCATGGCCGGAATGGTCTTACGCTTGATTTCGCCAAGACGAACCGGAGCGGTAGACTCACTGTGTTGTTCAGTACCGCTCTTATGGGATTCGACCTTCTCTGGTGCAGCCGCAGCTTTCTCTTGAGGGGCTTTCTTGTTGGCTGTCGTCTCCTCGGATTCGAGATCAACACCCAATTGCTGCTGTTCCGCATGAGCTGTTTTCGACTCACCGGGAAGTGCGGGGAACAGCGCACCCAATCCTTTACCCAAACGTGATTTTGAGGTCATGGGTTACTCTCCCCTCTTCGCGTCAATTGCAGCCAGCACCGAAGGCGATCGACGGGCGATTTCCAAGGCCGCTTCGCCATAGGCACTCGCTCCCATTCCACGCGGGTCATAGCTGATGACTGTCTTTCCGAAACTTGGAGCCTCGGATATTTTTACCGTACGGGGAATCGTCGTATCCAGAACGATACTCGGATAGTGACTCTTCACCTCTGAGAACACTTCCCTGCTGAGCAATGTTCGTTTATCAAACATAGTGACCAGCATAGTCGACACAGTCAAATTAGGGTTATAGTGCTCCTGCACCAATCCTATGGTATTGATAAGTTGACCAAGCCCCTCCAAGGCATAGTATTCAGCTTGGATCGGAATCAACATCTCAGACACCGCGCACATGGAGTTGATGACCAACAGGCCAAGACTCGGCGGGCAATCGACCAGAACATAGTCATAATGATTGTTCGGATCCTGCAGGAATGATTCGACGGCTTCCTTCAGCAGATTGTTGCGATTCGGCAGATCCGCCACTTCCAGTTCCGCACCCGAAAGTTCAATGGAAGCGGGAACCACATCGAGCCCTGGGATATCAGGACAGGATTTCAGTACCTCTCCGATTGTCATTCGTCCTTCAAGAACGTCATATACCGAAGGATCGCTGGTGCCGTGAGGAACACCGCATGCCGTAGAGGCGTTCCCCTGGGGATCCATATCGATGACCAGCACGTGAGCTCCGTGAGAGGCGAGAGCTGCGGCAATATTCACCGTTGTTGTCGTCTTGCCGACGCCGCCTTTCTGGTTGGCGACGGCCAGGCATCGGGTTCTCGATGGCAGGGGGAACAATGCGGCATTCAGGCGTTCATAGCGTGACGCCTCATCTGCAATCTCGGCACCCAAAGAGGAACCATCATTCTCGAAAATCCTTCTGACCGTTTCAGAAGCAGATTCCATGGCAGGAATCGCAGAGGATTCCTGTGAATCATTGGATGTCATAGTCCCTCCTAAAAAACGAACAACATCTAATTTTTCCTAGTCGTATGGACATCTCAAGTTGTGCACAGCAATGTGGATAACTGTGGATAAGTATAGTGCATTAGTGTGTGAACACTTCGATCAACACTAGATAAACCGTTTATTTCCGCCATTTTCTTAATGTGGATTACATGTCGCATATAATGTGGATAACTTTGTGCACTGTTTGAAATTGTGGATAACTCCATTCTTGCGAAACCATCGCTTTCATGTTTGACACCCATTGTTTCACGTGAAACAATCTTCGGACATTCAGCGACGTCGATGAAGATATAACAGTATTGTTTATGCGATCAAAGGCAATGGATATCGTCCGTCTCGCCCCGCAATCCAACCTCCGACAGCGGAAGCAAAATTACGATTCCCGTCATCGGGAGCATGGGATTATCGTGTGACTCCCACCCATGGGAGCCACACGATAATTAGCGCTTGTCTACGAGAACGACGTGCGTGGATTCGAGACCGGGAGCTACTGGAGCTTCAACGACACGAGCACGCACTCCCCCGGCATGGGTAATTTGATGCTTCGCCTTTTCAATCTCAGCCTGCGCCGAACGGCCTTTCAATGCGACCAGTCGACCTTGAGGGCGAAGCAGAGGCAACGTCCAACCGGCAAGCTTGGTCATTGGCGCCACTGCTCGACAGGTCACTACAGAGAATGGTTTCAATTCACCTTCGTGGTGCTTGATACGATCGATGACTTCGTCGGAACGTGCGCGAATAATCGTAACATTCTGCAGGTCCATGTCATCCACGCACTCTTGCAACCATTCGACACGACGTTCCATGGGCTCAATGAGTGTAAACGCACAATCCGGCATGCATGCTGCCGCAACGATTCCAGGGAAACCGCCGCCACTGCCAACATCGGCAATGGTCTTTGCCTTGCTTCGATCGGTGACTTCCCGAATGAACGGGACACATGCGGCGGAGTTGAGGATATGACGTTCCCAGATGATGGATATGTCGCGTGGGCCTATCAATCCACGCAGCTCACCCTCGCGGGATAGTTTCACGTGAAACACTTCGAGTTTGTCGTATGCTTCGCCCAATGCCTCACGAACTATTGCGGAATCATCCAGCTCATCACCAGATGTTTCACGTGAAACAATATCGCTCACTCTTCGCTACCTTCATCGACGTCGGATTCATCGGCGCTGCTCTTCATGTAGATGGTGACATAGCGACGCGGCTCTTCACCGTGAGAACGAGACTTCAGCCCCTCCTCGCGAACCACATCATGAATGACCTTGCGCTCGAACGAATTCATCGGTTTCAAATCAACGGGCTCACCGGTGTCATGCACTTCATCAATGGCATCAAGTGCAATGTCACGAAGACGCTGACGCTTGCGCTTCAGGAACCCGTCAACATCAACAATCAGATGCGAGCGTTCGCCGGTCTTCTGCTGAACAGCAAGCCGGGTAAGCTGCTGCAAAGCATCGACCACTTCACCATTGCAACCAATGAGATGCTTGATATCCGTATCGTCATCAGCGATGATCTGCACCATCGGACGACCGTTGCGAACACCCATCTCGATATCGCCTTCGTAATCGGCGATGTCCAATAAGCCTTCCAAGTAGTCGGCGGCGATGTCAGCTTCTTCATTGAGCTGATCGATCGTCGTGGTCTCCTCCTGCGCCATATCACCACTCCTTTAAGCGAGTATTACTTCCATAGTGTAAAAAAAGGAAACCTCACGGTCAAATGAGGTTTCCAATCGTGTCACTTTTTCTTGCGATTCTTCCGCTGGGGCTGCTTGCGCTGGTATCCCCGCTCCAGACGAGCAGCGGCTTCCTGGCGCGCCTTCTCCAGTTCCTCTTCCTCAATCGAAAGCTGTCCGGCCTTGGCGCGACGAGCATTCTCCTGACGATGATCTCGAATCTCCTTTTCCTCAGCTGCACGGGAACCCGGGGTCGGGAACTTGTACACCTGGAACAAGGAACGGGCAAGGTTGCATGCGTTGTTGGTCAGCCAGTACACCAGCACGGCGAACGGGAACATGATGCCGGAGAAGATGTACATGATCGGGAAGCCCCAGGTCATGGCCTGCTGCATCTTGTACGTGGATCCCTGCATAGAAGCCTTGGGGAGGTTCTTGCGCATGTTGTTGAACTGCATGTACCACATGCATGCGCACATCAACAGGATGAAGAAGCCGATGACGACCTTTCCGGAATTGTTGGCCGTACCGAAGGTATCGGTGACGCTGACACCGAAGACGCGGGTTTGCGCGAACTGCTTGGCAGTCGCCTGATCGAATGCGCCAAGCGCTCCCCTCTTGCCGGTCGCGATATACGGAATGGCGGAAAGCATGTAGAACATGCACATGAACACAGGACCCTGAATGACGGCGGTCCAACACGACCCCATGGGGTTGGCGTCATTGTCCTGGTAGAGCTTCATCATCTCACGGCTCATGGCCTCTTTGCTGGCCTGATCCTTTTTGCCCTTGTACTTGTTCTGAATATGCTGCATCTTGGGCTGCAAGGCCTGCATCTTGCGCATCGACTTCATCTGCTTGAGATAAATCGGCAAAATACAGGCGTGCACCACGAGCACAAGGAACACGATCGCCAGCACCCAAGAGATGCCGATCGGTGCCATGCCCAGCAGGGTGAGGAACTTATGGAACAGGACCATGACCTGGGTCATGAGCCACTCAAGTGGGGTCAGCAGCTTATACAGCCAGCCCCAAATGCCTCTGTCAAGAAGAAATTCTCCGGAAGTGTTCATCAGGCCATCTCCTTAATCATCGGCCATTGGTGTGAGTCGAGGCTTCTCATATGCCTTCGACCAGCGAAATCTGTAGCACAGTGAAAAATGTTGCGGAACATCATCGATGCCGCCACGACTCCAAGGGTTGCAGCGAAGAAAACGCCAAATAAACAGCACGATTCCTCTTACCGCGCCGAAGCGCCGAACCGCAGTGATCGCGTAATGTGAGCAACTCGGATAGTACTTGCAGCATGGCGGCGTTTTCGCCGAAATGGCCCTCTGGTACCACTTGATCATGTCGATAAGCGCCGATCCGATGGCTGACATCAGCGACTCACCCTGCGTTCATGCGTAGTCGTGACTTTGGCGAAGCAACGGGAAAACTGTCGGTCAAGGTCAGCGAAATCGACACGCGATGCGCTGGGTTTGGCTCTCACGACGATATCGCACTGCATCGGAAGCATATCTTCATATCGTCTTGCGAGCACACGAAATCGACGCTTCACACGATTACGCGTTACAGCGTTACCAACAGCCTTGCTGACGGCAAGTCCCATACGTCTCATGATATCCGCAGATGCCTGAACATCACGGGTATCGTCATGCACCACAAAGTGCACGACGATATCCGAATCCGTCACCTTGAAGCGACGCTTCAGCACTGCGATGAAGTCACGATGGCTTTTCAGCCGCTTCACTCGCCTTCGTCACCTACCGCAATCAGGCGGACAGAGACTTACGTCCCTTGTTACGGCGGCGGTTGATCATCGCGCGGCCGGAACGGGTGCGCATGCGCACGCGGAAACCATGCTTCATCGAGCGACGGCGGTTGTTGGGCTGGAATGTCCTCTTCATAGTTATGCTCCCGGTTTTTGCCATGCTAATGCACGGCTCTCATGAGTCAAGCTCTATAACGGTACTCTGAGCCATGCCCAAAAATCAAAATGAAAACAATTTCTTCACGATTTATCAGTGTGTCGTGCCCCTTGCAGAGCAGCGGAAAACATTGGAAACACGCCAAAACATGTAGAAAAGTTATCCACAAATTACATGAATGTTATTCACAATTGAGGCGACACAACACGCTAAGCTGTGGATAACTTGGCTAAAGTGGAGTACATATATCCTGTTGTTGTTGTACTTATTATAGCTACCGTAGCGCATCCGCTGCGGTGCGCACCGGCACACATACCTGAAGGAGGTCACAATGTCGGATGACCTTCTCGGTCCAGCCGGGCAAGCCACGCGGATATGGTCGGACACGCTGCGTCTGCTTAAGCAGAATCCCACGCTGTCGCCGCGCGACAAGAGCTGGCTTGAAGGAGTCGTACCGGAAGCGGTATATGGCACGACCATCGTATTGTGCGTAAGCAACATGGCCACGCAGCAAGCGTTGCAGAATGAACTCAATGCGCCGCTGCTCAACGCTTTGAAAATCATATCCGGAAACGACATGTTCCCGGCGTTCAAAATCGTGGCTCCTCAGGTGTCCCAACCGGAACCGCAGCCGCCGGAATACCGGCATCCCGATACTGCGGCGAAACCGAGCGAACCGTTCCCTGCGAATCCGTCGCCGACCGTCGCCGATCTGGCTCAGGAATCCTACATGCCCAACAGCATGCAGTCAATCTCCTCCATCGATTCGATTTCCGCGGAAATGACGGAGGCGAATCAGCAACCAGGCGCCACGGCTCCTCGAATACCCGGCGAGCCGAGTTTTCCGGTCCGGCAGCAGAAGGTGATGCGCGATCCGGAAACCCATCTGAACAAAAACTCGACGTTCGACACGTTCGTTCCCGGTGATTCCAACCGTTTCGCACGCACTGTCGCGCTTGCGGTCGCCGAGGGAACCGGGCAGGAATTCAACCCGTTGTGTATCTACGGCGGATCGGGACTGGGCAAGACCCACCTGCTCAACGCCATCGGCAACTATGCATTGGTCAAGGATCCCACGCTCAAGGTCCGATACGTCAACAGCGAGGAATTCACCAACGAATTCATCGAGGCACTGCAGACCCCGGCCCAGAGCCAGAACCGCATCGCAGAATTCAACCGCCGATACCGCGAGGTCGACGTGTTGCTCATCGACGACATCCAGTTCCTCGGCGGCAAGGAAGCGACCCTCGAACAGTTCTTCCACACGTTCAACGCGCTGCATCAGGCCAACAAGCGTATCGTCATCGCGTCCGATGTCGCGCCCAAGAACCTCAAGGGCTTCGAGGCACGACTCATCTCGCGTTTCGACTCCGGACTCACCGTCGATGTCAAGCCGCCTGATCTTGAGACCCGCATCGCTATTTTGCGCATGATGGCTTCGATGAACGGCACTTCGACACCGAATGACGTGCTGAATCTGATCGCGGAGCGCTTCACCGAGAACATCCGCGAGCTGGAAGGCGCCCTGATTCGCGTGAGCGCGGTGGCATCGCTGAGCAGTCAGCCGGTGACCCGCGCGCTTGCCGAGCAGACGCTGCAGGACTTCTTCACCACCGACGTGGAAATCAAGCCGACCGACATCATCGGGCAGACGGCGAAGTACTTCCATCTGACATTCGACGACATCGTCGGACGTGCGCGAACGAAAAACATCGCGCTGGCCCGTCAGGTCGCCATGTATCTTGCCCGTGAGATGACCAGCATGAGCCTGGTCGATATCGGCGAAGTGTTCGGCGGCCGCGATCACACCACGGTCATGCACGCGTATACCCGCGTCAGCGATGATATGCAGGAAAAGCCTGAAATTTACAACTACGTGACCGAGCTGACCGCGCGCCTCAAGCAGCGCGGCAATGAGTGACGACAGTCGTTTTCTCTCGGCTGTGCAATGGTCCCGTCTGGCACGATCGCGCTGAGACACCAAAAAACGCCTTTTTTCGTCGCTGTGCGTGATTCTGCTGGATGAAGGCCTGATTCGTCACCGTCGACAGGGCCTATCAGACTCAAATAATATAGACATACATATTTAATCTGTACAATAAAACAGGCGCAACACGCCGAACGATCTGCTGATTGAAGGAAAAGTTATCCACATGCTTATTCACAAATGTGGGTAGAGCCTGCGGATAACTTGTGGACTACTGCACATTTTTTGTGGATGAACAGTGGATTAATCCACAGGAAATGTGGACAATCAAAACAGTTCGCCGAAAATGTGGATAACTCGGTACTTATGCACATTTTGTCCGGAAAGTTATCCACATAATCTGTGGGTTACTCAGCCCATATAAACACAAGGATTCGCGCAGTTATCCACACTATCCACAGGGCTTATTACTACGACTATCTTATTTTTCTTTCGATAACCGTCGTGATGATAACTCACTTCGCGCATGAGAAAAAACAATCCGAACATGACCCGCTAGAATGTTGCCAAGCACATCGTGAAATGAGGGAACCCATGAAAGTAGAAATCGATTCCGCGGCTCTCGCCGACGCCGTAGCCTGGACGACCCGCGTCATCGACGCCCGACCGGCGAGCCCCATCCTCGCAGGTATCCAGCTCGAAGCCATCGACGGCACCCTTCAACTGTCCGCGTTCAATTACGAGATTTCCGCACGTCACCACATCGAGGCCGGTATCGACGAACCCGGAACCGCACTGGTACTCGGCAAACTCCTCGCCGACATCACCAAGTCACTGCCTGCCGAAAAGACCTACCTGTCGACCGACGGCTCCACCATGACCATCAACTCGGGCAAGTCCACGTTCACCATGCAGCTCATGCCCGATGCCGAATACCCGGATCTGCCGGTCGTACCGGCAAAGCTCGGCCAGGTCGACGCACCCACGTTCATCCAAGCCGTAACCCAGGCCAGCGTCGCGGTCTCCCGCGAGGAGAACCGCCCGGTGCTGACCGGCGTGCGCATGCAGTTCGACGGCGACAAAGTCACCATGACCTCGACCGACCGTTTCCGCCTGTCCCGCGCCACGTTCACCTGGACGCCGCAGAACATCGACACCTCTACGACCACACTGGTGCGCGGATCCCTGTTGCGCGACGTCGCCCGCGCACTTGACGATCACCAGAACGTCGTCATCGATTTCGACGCCGACAACCCCACGCTGCTCGGTTTCGAGAACGCCGGACGCGTCTCGACATCCCAGACCGCCGGTAGCAATGTTAATGAATTTTTGTGCAGCAGGTTTTTTATCATCTTTCTTATCTCCACCGCCGCAGCCGGCAATCATAGTAGCCATAACCATGATACCAAGTAAAAAAGCCAAGAGTTTTTTCATAAGAGTTCCCCTCCTTTAAAATACATATGTGCTAAGATAACAAAATTCACGCAGCAACATATTGTTATTCTTCTTATTCGTCAACATTGTGTAAAATCCTGCTGAAAAATTGACAGAAATGTCATGTATACAGAATACATTCAGCATAAAAATGCAGATTCTATGAAAAATTCTTGCTATTTTGTGATTTTTAATACAGTTTTTCTGCATAAATTGCTGTGAAATCATTTCATTATAGATTCATTTTGCTTATTTCCGTAATCTATGTTACAATAATAGCGTTATGTTTATTGCTTTTTCAGATAAAGCGAGAGTCATCAAAAACAACTTTTTAAGGAGTGAATAATATGAGTTCCGGAGCTTATTCTTTAAGACTCGCTCGTACCCTGTACGAAAATGTTTATCATGCTATGCTGTACAATGAAAACCAACAGCCCATCGGTGATCTGGAAATTATTCCGAACATCCCTCTCGACCGCAGCCAGGTGCCTGAGGATGCACCGGAAGTACCGGCTTATCTGCTGGTAATCGTAAAAGACGCTGACATCAACAAGGACAACCTGATTGATTTCGAAGAGCGCGCTTCCTATGCTCTGCTGAAACGCTTCTCCACCGAGGTTATCAACTTCCAGCACTGCAAATTCTACTATCCGTCCCCTGCCTTCATTTTTGAACAGCCGGACGCAGTAAACGGTGGCACTGAGCCAATGCCGCTGCAATAATTTAAACCGAAAAACTCCGCTCCCTGCTGCCTGTGCAGTAAGGAACGGAGTTTTTTTGTGCCCAAACCTTTGTAATTAAGCCTCCGCAGCTGCCTTGGCAACCGCTTCGGACATACTCTTGACGTATTCGTAAACATGCTCGGGAGAAGCCTCACCGTATTGAGCCACGATTTTTTCAATCGCACTGCCTACAATAGCGCCGTCACTGGCCTTGGCCATCTTGTACGCCTGCTCGGGAGCAGCGATACCGAAGCCTACAGCCACCGGAATATCGGTTGCCTTGCGCACCTCTGCCACAATGCCGTCGATATCGGTAGTGATGTTGCTGCGCACACCGGTAACGCCTAAGGAAGAAACTACATATACATAGCCTTGGGCAACAGCGGCGATTTTCTGGATGCGGTCCTTGGAGGTAGGTGCAATCAGCGGCACCAGGGCAACGTGATGCGGTTCGCTGAACGGACGCATCTCCTCGCGCTCCTCGTACGGTATATCTGGTATGATGACGCCGTCTACACCTGTTTCTTCGCAGCGGGTGAAGAATTTTTCCGCACCGTAGGCATAAATCGGATTAGCATAGGTCAAAAATACCAGCGGTACCTGTGTTTCCTCGCGAAGCTCCGCTACAAGGTCAAAAATTTTATCGGTAGTAGTGCCTGCAGCCAACGCACGCATATCCGCTTTTTGGATAACCTCGCCCTCAGCCACGGGGTCGGAGAAGGGAATGCCGAACTCAATTAAGCCTGCACCGCCCTTAATCATGGCTCTCACCAGCTCCTTGGTTGTAGCAAGATTGGGATCGCCTGCAGTCACAAAGCCGACAAATACCTTTTTCTTTTCGTCAAATGCCTTTTGTATTCTATTCATGTAAATCAACTCCCATATAACGTGCGATTGCGGCAACGTCCTTATCACCGCGGCCGGAAATATTTATAACCATAATCTTGTCCTTCGGCAGAGTGGGTGCCAGCTTCATAGCGTAGGCTACGGCATGCGCACTTTCGATTGCGGGGATAATGCCTTCTGTTTTGGAAAGATAGTTGAAAGCGTCAACCGCCTCCTTATCGGTAGCAGGAACGTATTCCGCACGGCCGATGTCGTGCAGATAAGCATGCTCGGGGCCGATGCCGGGGTAATCAAGACCGGCGGAGATGGAATAAACCGGAGCAATCTGGCCGTATTCATCCTGCAGGAAGTAGCTCTTCATGCCGTGGAAGATACCCAGCTTGCCGTTAGCCATGGTTGCGGCGTTCTTGGGATTATCTACGCCCAGGCCTGCAGCCTCTACACCGATTAAGCGCACGTCCTTGTCCTCGATGAAGTCATAGAACATACCCATAGCGTTGGAGCCGCCGCCTACGCAGGCCACCAGCACGTCAGGCAGGCGTCCTTCCTTTTCCAGCATCTGCGCCTTGATTTCCTCGCCGATGATCTTCTGGAAGTCACGCACAATTTCCGGATACGGATGCGGGCCCATAACGCTGCCCAGTACATAGTAGGTATCCTCAACACGTTCGGTCCATACGCGCAGCGCTTCGTTTACTGCGTCCTTCAGGGTACCGGTGCCACTGCTTACAGGCACAACCTTCGCACCTAAAAGCTCCATGCGGAACACGTTGAGCGCCTGACGCTCGCAGTCCTCCTTGCCCATGTAAACAACGCATTCCATGTTCATCAGCGCCGCTGCGGTAGCAGTCGCAACACCGTGCTGGCCTGCGCCGGTTTCGGCGATAACACGCTTTTTGCCCATCTTCTGCGCCAGCAGAATCTGTCCTAATACGTTGTTGATTTTGTGGGCGCCGGTGTGGTTCAAATCCTCGCGCTTCAGATAAATCTTGCAGCCACCCAAGTCCTTGGTCATCTTCTCTGCGTAATACAACAGGGACGGTCTGTTGGCATATTCGCGGTACAGGCGCGCCAGCTCCGCCTTGAATTCGGGATCGTTTTTAAATTTTTCATAGGCAGCCTCTAATTCCAGCACTGCGTTCATCAAAGTTTCCGGCATGTATTGACCGCCGTGAATACCATATCTACCTTTTGTCATCGTTATCTCCCCTTACCTCCGCTATAAATGCGGCAATTTTTTCCGGGGCCTTCAACCCTTCTGTTTCTACGCCACCGCTTACATCTACGGCAAAGGCGTTACTGTTTTTCAATACATCTGCAACATTCGCTGCCTCAAGACCGCCTGCGATAAAATACGGCTTATTGATTTTTTCATCTGCCACCAGCGCTAAATCAAAACGCTTACCGGTGCCGCCGTACTGTCCCTTGGTATAGGTATCAAAGAGCAGGTAATCGCAGGGATAGGCTTGCAGATTTTCAAAGGAGCCTGCGTCCTTCACGCGGACTGCTTTGATAATCGGCAGCTCCGTCTGCAGCCGCAGCCTTTCGCAATAGGCCGCATCCTCGTCACCGTGCAGCTGGATGATGTCTATCGTCCTGCTTTTGGCCAGGCGTATAATCTTATCTGTCTCGGCATTGACGAAAACGCCGACTGCCTTAATCTGCGGGTTAAGCATTGCCTTCAGCTGTGCTGCCTGCTGCTCTGTCACCTCGCGTTTGGTCTTGGCAAAAACGAAGCCTATATAATCCGGCAGCAGCCTGTTGACGCACTCTATATCCTGCGCACGCTTCAGGCCGCAGATTTTAACCTTTACCTTACGCATCACGCATCTCCTTCAGCATCTCCGCCGCATCCGCACTGCGCATCAATGCTTCGCCCACCAGCACCGCCTGCACGCCTGCCTGCTTCAGCGCCTGCGTATCAGCTGCGCATTGAATGCCGCTTTCCGCTACAAAAAGCTTGCTTGCGGGAATCGCATCCCTCAGGCGCAGGCTGTTTAGCGGGTTCACGCTGAAATCCTTGAGATTGCGGTTGTTCACGCCGATGATTTCCGCCCCCGCCGCCAGTGCCATCTGCACCTCGCCTGCGGTGTGCGCCTCTACCAGAGCGCTCAGCCCCAGCTCCTGCACCTGCGCCAGGTATTCGCCCAGCTGCGCTGCACTCAGCAGGCTGCAGATAAGCAGAACAGCGTCGGCTCCGATGCATTTGGCCTCGTAAATCTGGTATTCATCCAGCGTAAAATCCTTCCGCAGAAGCGGCAGCTCCACTCTTTGGCGAACCGCCTGCAGGTAAGCATCGCTGCCCTGGAAGAACTTCGGCTCCGTCAGGCAGGAGATGGCTGCTGCGCCGCCTGCCTCGTACTCCGCAGCCTTGCGCAGGTAGATGTCCGTAAAATCGGGAGCAATTATGCCCTTCGAGGGGGATGCCTTCTTCAGCTCGGCGATTACACTCAGGCCGGGGGCAGCAAGCGCTGCCCTGAAATCCTTGCCATGCGGTCTGCCCTCTGCCTCATCACGCACCGCGTAAAGGCTTTTGTGCGCTTTGAGCGCCCGCACACGCTCTTTGGTATATTCCGCAATCTCATCTAAAATCATAATCTAACCTCTTTAATCAGCTTATTTATTGCTCAGCTCAATCAGCTTTTCCAATGTCTGCAGCGCCTTGCCGCTGTCAATCAGCTCTGCCGCAAGCTTCACGCCATCCGCAAAGCTTGCAGCCTTGCCGCCGATATACAGGCTGGCGCCGGTATTCAGCAAAACTGCATTGCGTTTCGGTCCCTGCGCTCCCGCCAGAATGTCGCGCGTAATCTTAGCGTTTTCCTCCGGCAGACCGCCAACCAGATCAGCCTTGGTGCAGCGCTCCATGCCGAAGTCCTCAGGCTTGATAACGTAATTTTTCATCCAGCCGTCCTTGAACTCGCAAACGGTAGTAGGTGCGCTCAGCGAAATCTCATCCAGTCTGTCCTGACCGTAAACCACCATGCCACGTTTAACTCCCAGGTTCATCAGCACCTGCGCCAACGGCTGAACCAGATACTCGTCATACACACCCAAGAGCTGCATCTTCGGGCTGCCGGGGTTCGTCAAAGGTCCGAGGATATTGAATACGGTGCGGATACCTAGCTCCTTGCGGATAGGTCCTACATATTTCATCGAGATGTGGTATTTCTGTGCAAAGAAGAAGCATATGCCGACTTCCTTTAACAGCTCCACGCATTTTTCCGGGTCCTGCTGAATGTTCACGCCCAACGCCTCCAGGCAATCCGCGGTGCCGCATTTGGAGGAAGCGGCGCGGTTGCCGTGCTTAGCAACCTTCATGCCGCCTGCCGCAGCAACCAGAGCGGAGGTTGTGGAGATGTTGAAGCTGTTGGAGCCGTCACCGCCGGTACCGACGATTTCAAAGATGTCCATGCCTGTTTCGCATTTCAGTGCGTGGTCACGCATTGCAGCGGCGCAGCCGGCGATTTCATCGGTAGTTTCCGCCGTGGTGCTCTTGGTAGAAAGCGCTGCCAGAAAGGCTGCATTCTGCGTTGCACTTGTTTCACCGCTCATAATCTCGTTGATTACGTCATATGCTTCGTTATAGGTTAAATCCTCTTTGCCGACGATTTTTACAATAGCTTCTTTAATCATTTTAATTCCTCCCATAGTTTACGCTAACATTCTACGAGAAGGCCTATCACAGTTTTGTTATACAAAAAAGCCTGTCCTGAAGCTGCTTAGCTTTTCTAAGCAATTCCAAGGACAGGCTATAAATACTTATTTATACCTGCGGTACCACCTTGTTTCGTCGCCATTGCGACGCGCTCTCGCAGAGTGCCATCACACTCCTCACCTTTAACGCCGGTGTTGCGTTGCTGAATACTCTCGCCGAAGCGATTTGACAGCACCCTCAACGGTCCATTTATCAGCCTGCATCTCTATCCGGCTTCCACCTGCCCGAACTCTCTGTAAGCGCATTTACTGACTTGATCTCCGTCTCAACGGTTTGTGGTTTTTTTGAAGTTGTGCCTAGTTTACCACTGCGGATATCTTTCGTCAACACCTTTGTACAAAAACTTGCAGATTTTTTTATTTATCCGTGATTTTGTAAAGCAGGTTACAGATTTGTAACAAAAAACGCTCTGCGTACTACCGTCAGTAATACGCAAAGCGTTAAGCTTACCTGCTGATATACTTTCTGCTTCTCCCTACGCCGATAGGCGCCAGCCTGCCTGCATCACACAGCTCCTGCAAAAGCATATAGGCCTTAGTTGTTTTTACCTGCAAGGCATCCTCAACCTGCTTGCGGGTAACATAGCCCTGCATAGCAGCCAGCTGCATTACTTTGTCCTTTTCATCCGCAAAGCCATAGCATTCCTGCGTTTCGCTGATGCTAAACTCCTTGGCCTGCACCTCATTAATATTGGGCAAAACAACCTTAAAGCCACCGTAAACCGCAATAAATTCCGGCCTTACTTCAGTGCCCAGATAACTTTGCTGAATTTTTTCAATCCCCGTACCAAAGCTCTCTATTAAACGCAAGCGGTAGAACACGGCAGCCAGCGCAGGATTGCGCGTCTGCGATACGCCAATAAAAATTGTTTCCATTTTTAAGCCAGTAACGAGTCCACCCAAAGAGATAAACTCAATGCGCTCATCGTAAATATTAACCAACGTGCTGCCGCTGAAGCTGTAATCACGGTGCACAAGGCAATTCAGCAGCACCTCGCGCACAGCCTCAGGCGGATAATCCTGCGTATCTACACGCTCCAAGCCGTGAAAGGTTGCTTTGGTTTTATTATAATTATCTATAAATGCGTAAGCATCGTAAAGCTGCTGCAGCAAAGAGCCGGTAAACTCACGTCTGTCGCGAAAAACCGCTCTCGTACTGCCCTGAAAAACCGCTACCTTCAGTGAATGCTCGCACTGCTCGGAAAGCAGCAGCGCCAGATTAGTGTACAAGCCATCGTCACCGATGAGCTTAAGAGTGTGCAGCTGCGCCTCATCCAATTTCAGCTCACGCTGCCGAAAATGCTTGCGCAACGCAGTAAAGGTCAGCTCCTGCTGCATACTGCGCATGCTTTCGTAGCTTTTGCCGTTAACCTCTATAAGCATACGGCGAATGCCTTCATCGCTCAGCTGCTGGTTGCTGCTGCCCTGCCTGATATAAACACCGCTTGGCTTTAAGCCTTTTTCACGAATATAATACGGTCTGCTCGTGCCGTTTTGCACCGCAACCTCAATAATCTGTTTGCCTTCCCTGGTAACTGCGCGTATTTTGACAAATGGCATAACATCCGGTGCAATGCTGTCCTTAAGCGTGTTGGCTGTCTGCTGCATTACCTCGTCTACATTCTGCAGACCGACAACCTCTCCTGCATCATTTATGCCGATATATAAAATTCCGCCCTCTGTATTGGCAAAAGCAACTACTGTTTTTTTGATGTCACTGACATACAGCTCTTTAAACTCTCTGTCGATATTCTCATACGCAAGTGTTTCTTTTGTCATTAGCTTTCGTTCCTTTCATTTTCTTTTATTTTACATCATTTCAAGAAAGAAAGCAACAAAAAACGCTCTGCGTACTACCGTCAGTAATACGCAAAGCGTTACAAGACCAAACTTAAACTACTGCCTCAATAATTACCTTATCCCCTACATTGATCCGCTGCACTCCTGCCTGCTTATTTTTGTTAAAGCTAAAGCTCAGCAGATAGCCAACCTTAGTATGATAAGCATCAAGATAAGCAGCTAATTGGCTTTCACCGCGATTATTATACTCGTTTCCGCGCCAAATTTTCATTTCGATAATATACTGCTCACCATTATAATCAACTATCACATCTGTTCTGCATAAATCCCTTGTACGCGCTTCGACATAATAGTTGCCGGTTCCGTTGATTATAGGACGCAAGTACAGCAAAAAGTACTTTCTTCCCTCCTCCTCCAGAAAGCGCTCATCACACGAACCGAAAATATCATTAAAATGCACAATGAATTTTTGGAGCACCATTTCCATATCCAGTCTGCCATTAGTTATAAACTGATTCTTATCCTGCAGAGATGCTTTGTAAAGCTCATTTTTCTGCAGCTCATCCTCCGCCAGATAATAATTATAGAGTCTGGTTTCAAAAATTCTGTTGGCAATCGCTACATACCCGTCTTTATTTTTTATAAAGCCAAACATCGTAGCCATATCAATAGCTGCTTCATCGGCGCTGTAAGGATACATATTGCCGGAGAAAAGCACTGCCTTCAGCATCCGGTTCAGCTTCGGGTAGGCGTGCAGCTTCCCTATCAAGGATTCAAACAGGGTATTTTTCTCCTGCAAAAGCAGGCGTACTGCCGCATTAAAGCCATCCTTAGTCCAAGCAGCTTTTTTAGAAGCATATTCCGGCATTAAGCAAACCTTTTCATCGAGCAGCTGGCACAACCTGGAAACCAAAAACGGATAGCCTGCCGTATAATCGTAAATCCAGCCTGCAAAGACCTTGGTATCAAAAGCAAGTCCGTAATCCTTGGCATATTCATTAAGCATAGCAGCAATCTCTGCTTGTGAAAAGCTCATGTCTATCGTAAAATCCGCCGCTATGTTCCAAGGACTGTTATATTTATGCTCTTCATCGGCACGCAGCTTTTGTTTAAGATTTTTGATATCATATACTCCGGCAAGGATAACAGATTGAAACGCAGGTTGCCAGGCACGTTCGATATATTGCGCCCTGAGCTGTGCCAAAAAATCTAAAAAAACCTGATTATTAGAAGCACTGTCCACCTCATCAATCATCAGAACAATAGGCTTATCGCTCGCTGCACAGATATCTCTCAGGCATTCAAAAAGCTCCTTCAGACTGAAAATACTGTTACTGATTACAGCAGCATTTTTCAAATCTGCACAGGCCTTTTCCAAGGCAGTATTTTCCGACAGGCGGTTACGCTTCAGCGCATGTAAAAAAGAGCCTGCGAAAGCAATAGAAAATATATTGCCGTCCTTAAATTTAGAAGCATCAAAGGTTTGAAAGTCCAGCAAGACGGTGTAATATTCACTTTGCAGATAGCCGAAAAGTGCCTGCAGCGTTGTTGTCTTACCATACTGGCGTGCTCTGTTGATGGTGAAATACTTTTTGGCAACAATCATTTCTTTAATCTTTTGCAGTCGTCCACTGATATCAACCATATAATGCTCGCCGGGTATGCAAACAGCTGTCGTATTAAAGGTCTTACGCATCATTCCATCTCCTTGCTTCAAATATTTCTTCTTAAATTATAGCATATTTGCCAAGAAAAGCATATCTTGCAGCTACGCAAGACTTCTCTGCTCCCTACGGCCGCACGCTGGTGCGCAGCTGAATGGCCTCCGCCAGATGTACCGCCTCAATGCTTTCACTGCCCGCAAGGTCGGCAATCGTGCGTGCCACCTTCAGGATACGGTCATGGCTGCGGGCGCTGAGATTGAGCATATTAAAGTAGCGCTCCATAACATTCTGCGCCGCCGCGTCCAGCCGGCAATATTTCACAACCTCACTCCGGCCCATCTGCGCATTACAATGGATGCCAACTGCCTCCAAGCGCTCCTGCTGCAGCAGTCGCGCCTTCACTACGCGTTCGCGGATAGCAGCGGAGGATTCGCCCTTTTCCTTCGTTTTCAGCTCGCTGAACTCCACCCTGCTCAGGTTTATCTGCATATCAATTCTGTCCATCAGCGGACCGGAAATCTTGCGCTTGTAGCTATCAATTTCCGATTGTTTACAGGAACAGCGGTGCACCGAATCGCCGAGAAAACCACAGGGGCACGGGTTTTGAGCTGCGCATAAAATAAACTTGCTCGGAAAAGTCATTGCCGCTCTCACACGCGAAATGCTCACCTCGCCATCCTCCAGCGGCTGACGCAGCATCTCCAGCGTAGCGCGTTCAAACTCCGGCAGCTCGTCCAAAAAGAGTACGCCGTTATGTGCCAAAGTAACCTCTCCCGGGCGCGGTGTACTGCCACCGCCCAGAAGCGCGCTGCCGCTGATGCTGTGATGCGGACTGCGGAACGGACGCTCCAGCATGACGCTGTCTGCCTGCGGCAAGAGTCCCACAATGCTGTAAATCTTGGTAACCTCCAGCGCCTCAGCCTCCGTCATCGGCGGCAGAATCGTCACCAAACGGCGCGCCAGCATCGTCTTCCCACAGCCCGGAGAACCCACCATCAGGATACTGTGCCCGCCGGCGGCAGCAATCTCCAAGGCTCTGCGCGCCACAAGCTGTCCTTTGACATCAGCAAAATCCACATGATAAATCCTGTTGTTATTTTGCAGAATATTTTCCTTCGGCAGCGGCGTCAGCGTGTTCTTCCCCTTCAGGTGCTCCACCAGCTCCTTTAAGGTTGCCACCGTATACACATCAATGCCGTGAATGAGCTTGCCCTCGGCAGCGTTGGCCTGCGGAATATACACCTCCTGCGCCCCGCACTTCTTGGCATCCATAATCATGGAAAGCACGCCGGAAACCTTGCGGATTCTGCCGTCCAGCGACAGCTCGCCGATGAAAACCTTGCTTTCCAGCTTTTCGGGCTCCAGAATTCTGCCACAGGTCATGAGGCCGACGGCAATCGGCAGATCAAGGCCACTGCCCTCCTTACGCAGGTCGGCAGGCGCCAGATTGACCGTAATACGCGTCATCGGGAAGGGATAATTGGAATTGCGCAGCGCGGCCTTCACGCGCTCCTTAGATTCGCGCACGGCCATCGCCGGCAGGCCTACCAGGTCGAAGTTGGGCATGCCGTTGCTCACATCCACCTCTACCACAATTTGTACACCATCAATACCACAGGTTGTTTCGCCAAGAATTTGTGCAAACATTATCAACACTCCATTTCTTTTAAAAGCAGTGCGGCCAATGATTGATACTGATAGCCGCAGTGCCTTCTATGATAATTTCTACTACATCAAAGGAAAGCACCGGCGGCCGCTCCAGCAAACCATTGCATTGGAGATAATATTCAGCGCAGCGATGAATTTTTCTTTGCTTTGCCGGTGTCACGGCCTCTATCGGTCTGCCGAACCGGGTAGAAGTACGTGTCTTGACCTCTATGAAGCTGATACAGCCACTTTTTTCAACAATAAGATCAATTTCACCATAACGGTGACAGCGAAAGTTGCGGGCTAACAGTTTATAACCCATATTTTGCAGATAGCGGCAGGCAAAATCTTCGCCGTATTTCCCAAGACTACTCCTCGACGGGGTACTCATAGTTATCAGTCTGCGGAGCATAGAGGATATTTTCCTCAGCAGCCACCGGCGGCAGCTGCATGCTCTTCACAGGCTCAAAGCTGCGGCGGTGCCAGCGTGTGGCTCCCTGCTCGCTCACAGCCTGCATATGCGCGCCGCTGCCATAGCCCTTGTTATGCGCAAAGCCGTAGGCAGGATAAACAAGATCAAGGCGCTCCATGATGCGGTCACGGGTAACCTTCGCAATAATGGAGGCAGCGGCAATAGAAGCGCTCAGCGCATCACCGTGCACTACGGATTCAATCTTCATACCGGGGATCTTCACCGGCATTGCGTCAATCAGCGCTGCCTGCGGCTTGCAGTGCAGGTTTTCCAGCACCTGCGCCATGCCCTGCTGCGTTGCGGCATAGATATTCAGCTCATCAATATTGCTGACGCTGACGATGTTTACCTCGATATCCAGCGCTTTGGCCATAACCTCGTTATACAGCATATCGCGCTTAGCAGCGGAAAGCTGCTTGGAATCGTTCAGCCCGCTGATAAACACATCCTTGGGCAGAATAACGGCAGCGATAACCAGCGGTCCTGCCAAAGGTCCGCGTCCTGCCTCATCTACGCCGGCAATCAGCTCGCAGCCTTCGTCATACAGCTCGCGTTCCAATTTCAGCATCGCCGTGAAGCGCTCCTTCTCCGCCGCCGCCTTCTCCAGACGCTTGTTGTATGCTGCCAGCAGCTTCTGTACTCCCTTGCGCTCGTCTGCTGCCAGCGTCGCCAGCTGCTCCGCCGTCGGTGCGCCTGCCAGCAGGCCCTTGATTTCGCTAATATTCATCTTCTATATCCCCCTTAACATTTATTTCTGCGTAAAGAAAAACCGCCCTGCGGCGGTTTTTATGGCACGACAAATCAAGGCTCGTCGATTGTAAACCGCCCTAAACGTCCTGCTCGGAAGTCTCTGAGTACAAGCTGAATAACCTTATCAAGGTCCAACAGTCCACCAGACTTCAGACAACCTCTGGCAACGGCAATCTTCGCCATAACGGCGTTGACATCATCACCCTGCTCGAGGCTTACTGCATATTTAGTTTGCAAATCCTGAGGATATTTGCGTATCAACAGATCAAGCAGCAGCTCTACGGCCTGCTCCCTGTCGAATACATCCTCCTTGATGGCGCCGGTAACAGCAAGCGCAAAGCCCACCGACGGATCATCAAACTTAGGCCAGAGTACACCAGGCGTATCCAAAAGCTCTAAACCCTTGGCAATCGTTACCCACTGCTGTCCACGTGTTACACCCGGCTTATCGGCAGCCATTACCTTGTTCTTGCCTACGAGACGGTTAATCAGCGTAGACTTGCCGACGTTCGGAATACCTACTATCATAACGCGGACGGGACGGTTGCGCACGCCCTTCCTCAGCCATTTATCAATTACCGGCTTGGCAGCCAGTTGAACTGCACTAATAAGCTGCTTAACGCCCTTACCGGTTGCGCAGTCAATCTTGCACACAGGCAGACCGCTGTGCTTGATTTTTTCCAGCCACAGGTCAGTCTGAGCCTTGTCTGCCATATCAATCTTGTTCAGTGCGATAACCTTCGGCTTGCTGCCAAGGATATCCTGCAGCATGGGGTTGGTACTGGAGCGCGGAATACGTGCGTCCAGCATTTCCACCACAACGTCAACCAGCTTAATCTGGCTTTCCATCATGCGCTTCGCCTTGGTCATATGGCCGGGGAACCACTGAATCTTAAAATCCTCCAGCATCATTCGCCCATACCCGTATCAGCCTTCAGCACGCGCATCTTGTCCAGCGGCCAGAAGGCAACCAGCGCACGTCCCTTAACCAGCTTCAGCGGCACAAAGCCAACATCGGCAAAACGGCTGTCCTCAGAGTTATTACGGTTATCACCCAATACAAAGATGGTATCCTTGGGAACAACTACCTTGCGGTAATCGGAAATATTTTTGCCCTTCGGGTCATTGTGGTAGATATAGGTTTCGTTCAGCTGCTTGCCGTTGACGAATACCTTGCCCTGCTGCATCTCCACAGTGTCACCGCCAACTGCGATAACACGCTTGATAAAGTCACGCGTCTGATCCTTAGGGAAGCGGAAGACTACGATTTCGCCCTTCTTCGGGTCGGTAACAAAGTAGCTCAGCTTATCAACGACAAGACGCTCATGATTTACCAAAGTAGGATACATAGAGGAGCCTTCTACCATATAAGGCTCTACCAAAAAGGTGCGGATGCAGAATGCCAGTGCAACCGCAATAATAATCGAAACAAGCCAGTCACTGGCAGAATCCTGCCAGGAGGTTTCACTTTTCTTGCTCAACTAATGAGCCTCCTCTCTATCGCCGGCACAGGCCGGATTTTTAACTACAATAATATAGATATATTGTAGCATAGATTGCAGCTTCAGTTATGACATAATTGTAAATTTGCTTTATTTTAAAGCATAAATGCTTCATAACGTAATAAAAGGGACCGTACTACTACAGTCCCTTTTACTATAAACAAAGATTGATTAGCGTTTTTCTCTGATACGAGCAGCTTTACCAGTCAGTTTGCGCAGATAATACAGTTTAGCACGGCGAACGATACCAACGCGTGCTACAACGATTTTCTCAATACGCGGGCTGTGAACCGGGAAAGTTCTTTCTACGCCAACGCCGTAAGAAATACGACGAACGGTGAAGTTTTCACGAACGCCGGAGCCACTGCGGGAAATTACAACGCCTTCAAACAGCTGAACGCGCTCGCGGGTACCCTCGACGATTTTGCAATAAACTTTAACGGTGTCGCCTGCTTTAAACTCAGGGATGTCGGAACGAAGTTGTTCTTGTTCCAGTACTTCAATAATGTTCATAGTTTCCTCCTAAATCATAGACGTTCATGTGCGAACTCCACAGCGGACCGTCCGTATTACACAACGTAAATTGTATCATAGACAAACAATTTATGCAAGAGAAAAGTGTATAATTTCTTGCATTTTTCTTTAATTTTTTTCCCACCAGGCCTCGCCTGCAAGCCTGTCCAGAATAATGGCTGCGGCACTGCGCACGCAAAGATGATTATAGTCACAGGGGCCGTAAACAGGCTCCAGAATATAATCAAATTTGGCCATAGTTTCCGCCTCGATGCCAAAGCCTGTGCCGAACAAAAGCAGCACCGGTCTGTCACCCTCCTGCAGCTGCTTGCGCATAAAGCTGTAGGAAACGGTGTTGGGATAAATACGTGCATCCGTAGTGACAACGTAAGGCTGCTTGCCTGTGCGCTCTGCTATCGTCTGCACCGCACTTGCGATATCAGGCTGCCACAGCACGCGGCTCAGCGCGTCGGCACGGTCGGGGTTATACACCTTGCCATAGCCCTCCTGCCAGTAGGAAAGTATCTTGTCGATAATCTGCTTCTGGACCTCCAGCGGGTGGATGATGTAATAGCCCTGCACGTTGTAGGTGCGGCAGGTACGCGAAATATCGTGGATATCAAAGTTAGTCACCGCGCCGGCGATAACATTCATGCGCTTGTTATAGATAGGATAATGGACCAGGCCAACATATAAATCAGCCATTCTCCTCATCCTCCTTCACCTCGGCGCTTGCGTGTTTTTCCTGCTCGGCAGCTATTTCGGCACGCAGCTCCTCATAGAAGCGGCGCTCCGATTTTTTCATTTTATAGGGCAAGCGGCCTGTCAAAAGCTCCTTCTGCTCCGCACTCAAAAGGTCGGGACGCAGAGCGAGCGTTGCTTTGAGCGACTGCTTCAGGCGCCAGCTGTTAATCAGCGCATGGTTGCCGCTGCGCAGCACCTCAGGCACCTCCAGGCCCTCAAAGTTCACCGGACGGGTGTACTGCGGATATTCCAGAAGGCCGGTGCTGAAGGAATCCTCCTCCGCACTTTCAATCTTGCCCAATACGCCGGGAATAAAGCGGGAAATAGCGTCCATCACGATAATAGCAGGCATTTCGCCGCCGGTGAGCACATAATCGCCGATAGACAGCTTTTCATCAACCCAATGGAAGATGCGCTCGTCAAAGCCCTCGTAATGACCGCAGACGAAGATAAAATCCTGGCCGCTGTGAGCATATTCCTCAACAATACTCTGTTTGAGCGTGCGTCCTCCCGGGCACATCGCAATAACGCGGGCGTTGGGCAACTGCTCCTTCGCCTTGCGGATGGCTGCCACCATCGGCTCCGGCTTCAGCACCATGCCTGCACCGCCGCCGAAGGGAGAATCATCCACCGTGCGATGCACGTCATGCGTAAAATCGCGCGGATTGATGCAGCTCACCTCAATCAGGCCCTTGGAGGCAGCGCGCTGCAGAATGCTGTGACCTGCAGCCTGCTCAATCTGTTCGGGAAATAAGGTTACAAATAAAAACTTCATTCTGCCTCAACCCATTCCGGCAGCTCCACGACAATGCGCTTTTCTGCCAGATTGATTTCCTTGACATATTTCTTCAGTGCCGGCAGCAGGTAATCCTTCTGTCCGGGGACAGCGATAACATAAACATCATTGCTGCCTGTGCTCAGTGCATCCTTAAAGGTGCCGATTTGCTCGCCCTGCTCGTCATAAACAGGCAGGCCGATAAGGTCGGCAACATAAAAGCGTCCTTCCTCCAGCTCCGGCAGGTCCTCAGCGTTAATGCTTACCTCCATGCCGCGCAGCAGCTCGGACTCGTTCATGCTTTTGATTTCGGCAGTAGTCACCAGCACCATTCTTTTATGAAAGCGTGCTGCTTTCACGGTCAGCTTGCGACCGTCCGGCAGCAGCAGATAATCCAGGTCTAAAAATTGTTCCGGCTTATCGGTTAACGGCAATATACGAATATCGCCCCGCACACCGTGCGGAGCGACAATTTTGCCAATAACTATTTGGTTTTCCATGGATTATTCGCGGAAAGCGATAATCTTACCGTCTTCGGTAAGGATTTCTGCGCCCATCAGGGTATCAATATTGGTGCCTACGGTAATTTCTACAGTACGCTCCAGGGTACCATGACCAATTTCAGCGCCCAGCTCCAGAGCTTCCGCTCTTTTCAGCTTAGCCTCTGCTTCTTGTTTGGCAGCAGTACGCTTATTTCTTTCGATGTCAATTTGTTCGCGCAAAGCCGGAAGCACGCTCAAATCGCTGGCAGCCTGATGCAATGCTTTTTTAGCCTGGAACTCGAATTGCTCCAGATCAAGCTCCATATTCTTTATGGTATTTTGGAGATCTCCAACAATTTTCAACTTTAAATCTTCAGTAACTTTTGCTTTAACAGCGACGGGAACCCTAACGATCATTTTATCCATAGCGATATACCATCCTCAATCAAATAATTTCGACAATGACTTTCACATTCTCACGGGTTGCTACTGCTTTCATAACAGTTCTGATAGCTTTTGCGATACGGCCCTGTTTTCCAATAACCTTACCCATATCTTCAGAAGCAACATGGAGGCGAAGCACCGTTGTTGTACCGGTGGTCTCCTCCTCCACTACTACTGCAGAGGGATCATTTACAAGAGATTTGGCCATAACTTCTACCAATTCTTTCATGTAGATCACGCCCCCTCAAATTATTTTGCTGCTTTAGCTTCAGCAAATTTTTTCATGATACCATCCTTGCTGAACAGGTTTTTAACGGTATCGGTCGGTTGAGCGCCTTTGTTCATCCAGTCGATAGCTTTCTCAGCATCGATTTTTACGCTAGCCGGTTGAACGGTAGAATCGTAGTAACCGATAGATTCGATGAAACGACCATCACGAGGAGAACGAGCGTCTGCAACAACAATACGATAGAAAGGAGCTTTTTTAGCGCCCATACGTTTTAAACGGATTTTAACTGCCATGTTGATTTTCACCTCCTTAAATTAATATCTCACAACATGGAACTTTTCATTTATTATCTGCCAAACGGCAGCTTGAAGCCGCCCTTGGAAGCAAACTTTGCCATACCCTGCATACGCTTCATCATCTTCTTGCTTTCTTCGAAGTTCTTCAGAAGCTTGTTGACATCCTGTACACGCATGCCGCAGCCTGCAGCGATACGTTTACGACGGCTGCCGTTGATGATTTCGGGTTTTTGTCTTTCCTTCTTGGTCATGGAACGGATAATTGCTTCGATGCGGTCGAATTCCTTTTCGTCCACATTAGCTTCCTTCAGCTTTTGGCTGATGCCGCCCATGCCGGGGATTAAGCCTAAGATGGTTTCCAGAGAACCCAGCTTTTTAACCTGCTGCATCTGGTCCAGGAACTGCTCTAAGGTGAATTCGTCCTTGCGCAGCTTTTTCTCCATCTCCAATGCCTTGGCGAGGTCAGTTGTAGACTGGATTTTTTCTACCAGAGTCAGGATATCGCCCATGCCCAGAATACGGGAAGCCATACGATCCGGATGGAAAGGCTCCAAAGCATCCAGCTTTTCGCCCAAACCGATCAGCTTAACCGGCTTGCCGGTAACAGCCTTTACGGAAAGCACCGCACCACCGCGGGCATCGCCATCGAGCTTGGTAACAATCAGGCCGTCAATGCCCAATTCCTTATCAAAGCTTTCAGCAACAGTTACAGCGTCCTGACCGGTCATAGCATCTACAACCAGCAGAATTTCCTGAGGATGAACAGCGCCCTTAATGTTGCGCAACTCTTCCATCAACTCTTCATTTATATGTAAGCGGCCTGCGGTATCGATAATTACCGTATCGCATGCCAGGCTATGCGCCTTTTCCATGGCCTTCTGGGCAATTTCTACAGGAGAAACCTTGTCGCCCAGAGTAAATACCGGCACATTCAGCTGTTCGCCCAAAACCTGCAGCTGGGTAATAGCAGCAGGACGGTAAACGTCGCCCGCAACCAGCAACGGTTTTTTGTGCTTGCGCTTCAGGTAGTTGGCCAGCTTGCCGGCGGTAGTAGTTTTACCTGCGCCCTGCAGACCAACCAGCATGATAACTGTCGGCGGTTTGGGAGCAACAGTGAGCTTGCTTTGGGTACCGCCCAAAAGCTCAATCAGTTCTTCGTTAACAATCTTGATAATCTGCTGATGCGGATTCAGGCCTTCGCCAATCGCTTCACCAACAGCGCGTTCTTTAACCTTGGCTACAAAGTCCTTAACAACCTTGAAGTTAACGTCGGCCTCCAAAAGCGCCATACGCACTTCGCGCATAGGAGCCTTTAAATCTTCCTCAGTCAGCTTGCCGTTGCCACGGAACATCTTTAATGCATTTTGTAATCTTTCAGATAAACTTTCAAATGCCATTCTATCTACCTACCTTCACTGCAAAGCTCTTTAAGCATTTGCACGGCCTCGTCTTTTTTTGCCTCATCCGGAGTTGCCAGCAAATCTATTGCCTGCTGCAGCTTAGCATGCAGCTCCTCCTCGCGGCTCAGCACCTTCAGTGATGCTTCATATCGTTCTAGCAGCTGCTCAACACGCTTGAGCAGGTCGTGGACAGCCTGACGCGAAACGCCCAGCTCCTCCGAAATCTCACTCAGAGACAAGTCGTCATAGAAATACAGTCCCAGGCATTGCTTCTGCTTAGCTGTCAGAAGACCGCCGTAAATATCAAAGAGCCTGCCTAAGCGCATACGCTGCGCAAAAATTTCTTCTGCTGACATTTTTATCCCTCTCGAAATTTAGTCGACTATGTAAGTATAAAGCATAAAGCGATGCTTGTCAAGTATTTTTACTTGTCACCTTTAAAAAATTTTCTAAGCCTCTTTTTCTTCCTTCAGCCACTTCCAAATCAGCGGCGCTGCGTAATTCCCCATCGCCTCATACGTCTGGGATTTGGGGTGAATGCCGTCAACGTAGGCCTTAAAGCGTGCTCCGGCGTCCATGCCGATGGCAGGCTGCAGGTCTAATATAAAAGCCTTGCCGCCGCAGATATGCTCTGCCTCCTGCCGCAGGTTCAGCAGCTGACGGTTGAGCGCCTGCTCCGTACTGATGAACGGCAGCACTACGCACAGGCTGTACTGCTTTTCCTCGCACCACTCCAGCACACGCTTATAATCGCGGCTGATATCCTCAATACGGCGCCCCTGCAGAATATCGTTGGCACCGCCGAGGAAGAGAACGTGATGCACATATTCCGGCAGTGCGTATTGGCGCATGCGGTAGATGATATCGTCGCAGCAGTCACCGCAGACGCCGTAGTTGAGCATTTTAATCTGCGTCAGCTTTTCCACCTGAGTGGTCCAGGAATAGCGTGGGCCAAAGGGAAAGCCCTGCACCAGAGAATCGCCGTAACAGGCAACGTATTTCATGATAATCGCTCCTTACGTTGTTTTTTCTACATATTATTATAGCATAATAGTAAAGGCTGTTACGGTAGAAGTTGATGTGTTTATACTTGCCTAATATCGAAAATCACACTTCTAGATTAACATTTTTCCATTGAACAGGTCTATAATTCTATCGACTCTAAAATAGCAATCAGCTTTTCTAATTCACTCTGTTTTAAATTTACTCCTTTGCCACACTTCGTATGTTTATGATCCCATTTGCGAATATCTAATCCTTTTTTATATCCCCAATCAATGACACGTGCTTCTGTTGACCAATTACCCTTATCATTTAAAACAGTAACAAGTCCATAGTCATCAATGCTAGCATTTCCCAAATCAATAACTTGCAACAACTCATCTTTTGAAAATATTGTATCTTCTCGTAATACATCACGCAGTTTAAGAATTTCTTCTTTATTTAGCACAATTCCCTTCCCGGGTTTTTCGCAAGAAGTGTTATTCCATTCACGAATATCAAATGCCGGCGGGTTATTATACCATCGCATATAGTTTATACATATAGGACGAGTATTATCAGATATGTACCCGTAGTTTTTTATAATCTCGTAATTCTGCTCCGTTGTTCCATCAGGTGATAATCTGTCTCCTTTTGCTGTTGTGAACCACGCAGGCATGTTCTTTGATGCTCTTCCACCCTTTGAGGAAAAAATAAATTTAAATCCATGTTTCTCAAACAATTGCATCAAGTCATTTAAGGAGTTATCTCCAATTACCCATAAAGCACCTTTTTTATCTCGTTTATCTACATAAGATAAATCTAAATATGAAAAAATCTCTTTTAATGTTAATTCAAATATACTTCCATCATCTATTTTTTTCTGCATTAACTCAACTTTCGTATCATCTAATGTCTCAATATTAATCTCAGCATCTTTATTATTGTTAATTACATCATCAATAGTCAATCCATCAAGAATATTACTCATACCGCTCACTCCCATGATATTTTTTAATTATAAATTAATCAAAATCCGGATGAAAATCTATTAATTGTTCTTCTTTCTTTTCTCCTATATCTATAGCAAAGCTATTAACAAATTCATAAAGCTGATCACAAAGAATCTGTTTATCATGACAATTAGAAAACTTATTGTACAACAGTTCTATGCCTTTTACCGCATATTCATTAATAATATTCATATTAGCTTTCAGTTGTTCCCTACGATTAGGATCCGTATCATCTCTAAACGTTCTGTTCATATAATCCTCTACACTCATACCAGGGATTTCCTGAGCTAACAAAATTATTCTGTATATGAATTTTAAGTCTTTTTTCCTGGAATTCAAGTCATTTGCAAAAATAGAAACTTCTCTGTCTTTGAATTCATCGGTATCATGAATAGTTGCATTGTTTAAATATCCTATCAATATACTTAAAACATATCCCTCTCTAATGGTATTAAAAAGTCCAATATCTTCTTTAAGCTCCTTCAATTTCTTGGCATAAATTCCACGTAACTCTATTTCATTTTCAAATAAACCATTATTACTTTTCTCAATAATGTAATTCATACTATACACCCTTCTCAATAATATGTACTTCCATTTCATCAATCTTTTCAAAATAATAAACACGAGCCACTTTAGTATCAATACCTTCTTTCGCATATCGCCAATCTTTATACATTAGAGCAAATATGAGTTGTGATGTGCATTTTGCTAACTCTTTAGAAATATTTTTAGTATGCTTCTCATCTGCGTGCGAAAAAGCTGCATCAAGAACAAGCGGATACTGTTCGCCAAGGTTTGTTGCCAGCGGCTGATTTCGTTCATTCATCACATCATGAGCAAGTTTTACCATACCACCTACATATGAAAAGTACTGTATTGCACGCAAACCACCTGTGGTATCCACTTTCCCTCCATCATATGTCATTATGAACTTATAGTTTTCATCTATAGAAACCTGACGCTTTCCGTTATACATTTCATTGAATATATGTGATACATTTTCATTAAGACGTTTCAACATATCTTTTTCACGTCTGCTATATTCACGATTAACCCAATTATATATTTCCTCTGCATATTTAAAATACAGCTGATATTTAGCAGCCTTTTCGCTTTTATCTTTAGATTCATTAAACTCTTTATTTATATTCGATATATCACTATTTACAGCACTGATATTAGCAATAAGCATTTCTTTTTTTTCAGTTAAATCCTTTATATTTTTTACATATTCTCGCTTAGTTTCTTCTAAAGTTGCTACATCACATTCTGCCATTTCAGCCAACTCTTTTGAAATCACGTTGACCTTTTTTTCATAGTCATTAATACTCTTTCTTAATTCGAGTATATCTTCATAATTACTATCAAATTCTTTTACGAAATCAGCACAATTTTGCACACTATCAGATATACTATCTTCTAATTCGGTAATAAGAGTACCTACTGCCTTAGGCGGAAGAATATCATAGTATTTCATTAATTCTTTAAATGCCATGCTCCCCTCTCTTAACTCGGTGCCACAAAGACATTTCTTACGAGCAAGCAATTCATCTAACGCTTGTGCATCTATGCCGCGAATACCTTTGTCAACTACATCCATTGCTTCCATTCTAGCCATTGCCGGTTCTAATAAAGGCTTTATAAACAAATGCATTGACTTTTTGCCAAAACTATCTACTAATTTAGATTGATATTTCTCTAAATCTTTATTTGCTTTTTGTATAAACTTTTCTAACTCATCTCTTCTTTTCTGTAATTCTTTCGACGGTTCTGCTTGTCTCAGCTTTTCTTCTATTCGCTCCTTTTTTTTCAAATAATCATCAATATTAACTTCACATATAGTCTTATCGTTTTGATACTCGCCTAGCTTTTTTTCAAAATCCCGCTTTTTAGCTAGAATACGCTCTACTTCTTCACTACTAATCCCCGCTTGCATATTTTCAAACATTCCCATAACGCTAGTACTATAGTAATTCCTTGCAGTATGCGGTCCATATAAATGAAGTTTCATATTGCTGAATGCAGTTAATCCTAACAGCGTTCTTACAGCATCTCCTAATTCGGCTTTATTTATTTCATTGTCTTTTTCACCTTCAAAGAAAAAATAAGTTGATAAATCCAAAGGCAAAATACTTCTTATAACAGATGGGATATCTGATTTAGGTATTCTCCTAGTTACACCATTTATATCAGTAAGTGCCATCTCAGCTTCATCTGTTCCATTTTTTAACTTACCATTAGATAATTTTTCAAACTTTTGCGTACGTCTAATAATATATTGAGCATTATTATCTTCAAATTCTATTTCAACAAATGCAGTATCAGTTTCTCCGGTGCTTAATTCTCTAGCGATTCTCTCATTTAAAATACTATTTTTTTCATTAAATCTGCTTTCGCCATACAAGCACCATACAAACGAAAGAACAAAAGTTGATTTACCATGCGTATTGTCACCTAAGAGGACAACTACATTCTTATCCTCATCAACAACATCTAACAATATTTCCTGATCGCCTATAAATGGTCTGAAATTATGATATTTTATGCGCTTTAATAACATTTGTTAGCCTCCTCAATAATAATCTGTTTTATCTTATCTCTCATTTTGTTATCACTATAAATACAAGTTTTAGCATTGTCGCGTTCTAATTTATAAATTCGGTTAATCATACGTATTACTACTTCTTCTTTTAATTCTTGTTCAGACATTCCCATACCATCCTTTATAAAATTCCATATGCTTGATAAATAGATTCAATTAAATCATCGACAGCATTAGTATTCTCTGCAGCTTCAGCAAATTCTCTCATTCTATCGATTTCTTTTTTTATAAGCGTCATATCACATTTTTTCGTTGAATTATCTATATATTTCACCTCATTTAACTTTCTCGGAAGAGTTATGAAATCAAAGATTTCGGCAAATTTCTTACCTGGAGCCTTTCTTAGCACTCTACCTCTACGTTGGACGTATTCCTTAGGATTAGTACTACTAGCTAATATAAATACTTTTCTTATATTAGGTATATTTACACCTTCATCAAGACACTTTATTGCTGTAATAACTTGTATTTGAAATCCTGTTGAGAACATTGCCTTGATCTCTTCGCGTTCATTTCTATCCTCAAACGATGTAAATTTTCTAACACGCGAACCTATATCGCTAATTCTTTTTGTTATAAGTTCTATCTGTTTAATATCCGATTCGCAATCCTTTATAGAAGACTCATACTTATTAGTTCCACAATAAACAAGCATATAATTTTCCTTTTTATGTTCTTCCATCAATTGTGCTATATTTTTTATTTTGTCTTTACACCCAGATATAATTCTAGCCCGTTTGATTAATAACATTTTCAGATAGTCACTGCTTTCAAATTCTTCATGACTACTTTTACCTAACTTTGTGACTTTTTTAGTAAGTTCTTCATATTCATCATATTCATCTTGTGATAAATAATTAATTACCGGTTTGTAATAATACTTGGTCAGAAAACCATTTATAATAGCATCTTTAAGCGTAAATTTAATACTTGTTTTACCAAAAAATTTACGTAACGCTTCTGTTCCATCTTCATCTCCATAACGTTCGATAGTCGCAGATAAACCTATTCTATATCTTGCTTTTAAGGGTAAGATATTTCTTGTTTTTTGAGCACCAAAATTATGAGCCTCATCAGCTACAAAGCAAAAATTTCTTGTAAACTCGTTAATTATCTTTTGAAAATCATCAGATATAAAAGTTGCAATTGTAGCTACAACACAAAAGTTCTTTACAATACCTCTATTATATAAATTTAATGCTTCTTGAAAATCCTTTCGCCATTTATTTCCTGAATAAGAATAGGCTTTTATAGGTTCTACATTAAAATTATTAATATCTTCAACCCACTGCTCCACTAAATGTTGATACGGAACTACGATTATGACAGCTAAATCATCATTTAAAGCTTTTGATAAAGAAGATAATGCACCTAAGGCAGTATATGTTTTTCCTGTACCGGTAGCCATATCAAAAATACCACAGTTCTGTGAAGTAAACCAATTGTCAATAGCCTTTATTTGATATTCATGCAGTTCTATATTTTCCGGTATTCTAAAAAAAGCCTTTTCTTTTACTTCAATACCACTATCGATTTCTGTATAACCATGATAATCAACACTTTTTGTTTTATATCTTTTTACAAATTCATCTGTTACATTTTTAAATTCCAAAGTCTTTATTCTAGGCTCTATATCATTCCAAATTGCCTCAAACGCATTTAATTTATCAGTTATACGATCTTTTTCAGAGCCTTCTGCCCAACTAACATACACATCCATTGTTTCATAATTATCTACTATTGCTGTCGCACTTTCATTGGGAGAACCAGTAAACACCACTATATTATCGGAACTGTCATGCACAATACCAACTTTTTCATGATATATACCAAAACCTATATCATTTTCCACAAATGCTATTCTTATATCTAAATACCCATCGGCTATCAAATTAGCCATGTAATTCAGCTGCTCTTCTTCATAAGCGTTAATAGGCTTCTTTAATTCCCTTAATAATGAATTTTTTATGATTTCATCGCGTTTAGCATAACCTTCTCTTATAGCCACTATGTCTTTTTCTGATAAATTAGGAGATGCAATAATCCTTACTCGTCCGCCATTTTTTATTAATGAATTAATACCTTTATATATTTGTGAAAAAATTGATGAGGAAAAAAAGCCAACTGCTCTATCATATTGATTACCCTCGCTCAAAACCGGAATATAAAATTTCTTTGCTATATCATCTATACAACTTCTATATTCTCTTTTTAAATTTAAGTCTTTCAAGCTCATGAATAATCACCCCATTATAAGCAATCTTCTATCTCTTCCAGCGCCCTCTCCAGCGCAGTAAAATCTTCCTCACTGGTAAAATACCCTACACTAAATCGGATTGTCCCGGCAGGATATGTCCCTAAAAATTGATGAGCTAAAGGCGCACATTGCAGACCGGTACGCACCGAAATACCATATCTATCAAAAATTCCGCCAGCACTGTCACTGCTTATTCCATTCATAACACAAGATACAATGCCAACAAATTTTTGCTGGTCATTATTGCCGACAACCTTTAAGAAATCATATTGCTCTATGATACTTAAGAGTCTTCGCCTGTGCTCAACTTCTCTTTTCCATACAGTGTCTTTACCTTGCTCATCAAGCCATTTTAAAGCAGCGTTCAGACCGGCAATGCCAACAATATTACTCGTCCCCATCTCATAACGCTCTGGCAAGCTGTTAGGCATATTCTGATTAGCAGATTCAAAACCGGTACCACCAAAAATAACTGGCTCTAAAACAATCTCCGGATTCATAACAAATCCGGAAATCCCGGTAGGACCATACATTGTTTTATGTCCTGCAAAAACAGCAAAATCAAAAGTATTTAAGCCTACATTAGTATCAACTAAACCGGCAGTTTGAGACATATCAGCAACAGTAATAGCATCATAATCCTTAGCTATTGCGAAAACTTCTTCTACCGGAGCAACAAGTCCAATAACATTGCTTGCGTGACTAACAATGACTGCATCAGGCTTTACGTCATCAAACTGATATCGGATGCGAGGCAAATCATAGCTTAAATCCTTCTGAACATGCAATTGAACTACCTTTATTGCACCAGATTGCTCATAATAATGTAAAGTTCTTGTGACTGCATTATGTTCAAAGGGACTAATATAGATATTTTTCAATCCTTTCTTTATCAGTCCTTGAATAATTATATTAAGAGCAATAGTCGCAGTAGGTGTAAATACTACCTGCTTTGCGGGACAATGAAATAACTCTTGAATGCGTTTACGAGTATCTTTTAGCAAAGCTCCTGCACTTTTAGCCATACTATAATTACCCCTGCCTGCATTAGCTCCGCTATTTTTATAGAATTCACTCATGAATTCATATACGCTATCAGGTTTTGGAAATGTAGTAGCTGCATTATCAAAATAAGCCATTTTTTCACATCCTTAGCACAACTTTTGTAGTATCTCCATCATAATCTGTCGTTTTTCCTGATCAGAAATAGATGTTCCCATAGATTCTACATCAGCTGTAATCATATTCATCAACAACTTAGCACGTTTGCTAAACTCAACTTTTTCAAAGCGTTTTGTCACAGCATTGCCTGTTTCGTCAATATATGAAAGCTCATAACTACTTGTTGTCGCAGTATTTTCTACAGCATCGTCAGTCTTGCTTGCAAACGCTTCTGCAGTAGCTTTATATTCTTTAAGAGCTTCCATAAATGTTTTGATTGTATGATCATCCCAATCCTCAATACGCAAGCCTGTAGCTAACTTAGCAATTCGTACAATGGTAGCCTGATCATCATTAGTTACTGTTTTAAATAAAGCAAGGCATTTTTCTGTTCCGTTGCCAAACAGTTGCTCAAAAACTTTTTGATCTAACTGTTCGCACCAATCCTTAATTACAGATGCTAATGACATAGCTTTTAAACTAAGCTTATTCTCCTGTATAGCAAATATTTCTTTTAGCTGCTCTGCTAACATTACTTTAAGAACATCAATATAAGCATCAATATTCTTTTTATAAGCAGCTATGTCTTTACAAATATCGGAATTAAACTCCTTATAACCAAATATCTCAGGAATCTTTTTAAATAACAATTCTTGACTGCCATTCCCCTGTTTTAACTGCCTCAAAAATGCTATTTGCTTACTATCTGTCTTTACACCATCAATTGTTTTCTTTGATTCCCTCGTATATTTTGGCAAACCTAAATACCAACGCTTCATGGCAGAAGCAACATAGCCATATGCATCATTCAACTTCTCAGTTTCAATAACATAGTCAGAAAATACACCTGACATTTTTTCCACAAAATCAGCTTTATCGGCGTCCCAATCAAAATAAGAAATATAATAATTATCTGGATCAGAAAGCATCTGCTGCATTACATCCGCATTCAACGGCACTTGTCCATAACTATCTTGGATGACAATTTGCTGTTTTAACTCATGAAATACTACAGCTACATAAATCGGAATAACACCATCTCTTAACCCGATATGATATTCTGCATCAGTTAATCTACGATAAATCTCTCTAAATGGTATCGGGCCTAAAGTTCTTGCCTCAAAAATAACAGCTTTTATTGTTGCCAAAACTTCTGCCATATGGATATCCTCAGGCTCCATATTAAGAACGGATGTACCCATAAAGCCTTCGCACAAAATACCCTTATTAAGTAATGTACTACGCATGATCGATACTTCCTGACCGCTACCGGAAAATCCTAAATTTTCCTCAATATCATTACGTAGTAATGCTGCTATAACTTTATCTCTGCTATTTTTAGCGATAGATGTAATATTTTTCTTGTTAATTGCCTCATTATTGATAACAGGAGTATTAGGAAAAATTCTATAACAAATATTTGACAACAATTCTGTAAGTGCTGCTTTTCTTGTAATATGCTCTACATTACCATTATGTATATAAACAGATTTGTAATTATTAGGATGAGTATATGAATTTATAAAATCAAGAATTACATCACGTAAATCTTCATAGATAACCTCATATTCATCAAATAATATTGAATTACCCTCTGCAGCCTCTTTCAGCTTTGAAACAGCATAAAACTGCTGGGCAATCATTTTTATTTCCTGATATTTCTTAGGCAGAACAAATACGCACTGATCAATCCCCTTGCTAGTCTGCAAGACTATATCTTTTATAGCATCTATAGATTTGTTTTCTTCGGGAATTATTGCATAAATTACACCATCTGCCTCGCTATTTTCACTCTTTACCCGCCAATCAATATTTTCCCATACTTCACTAGCTTCGATAAATTCAAATGCAAAATAACGAATCATTTCTTTCTCGTCATTATAGCGAGATGGATATACGTAATTATCAAAATTTGACTGATTTAAAATTTCTTTTGTAGAAACCCGGTTAACATTAACAGCCATAAAATCATTAATCTTATCTTGAACATCGACACCGGAACTGCGTTTTAAGCGCAAAAAGCCATTGCTTTGCTTTTGATAGATTACAAGTTCTTTTTCCATCAAATTAGTCAAAGCATGGCTAACTTTTTCCTCACCATATTCATTATTATAGATATTAAAAATTTCCGCCTTTGTTGGTTGCAATCTTTCAAACTGCTCCAAAATATAAATCAAAGAAATAGTTTTTACTATCTTGCATTCCAGCGATTTTTTTTCTAATGCATCTAAAATAGCTGTTGTAAGAATATATTTATCATGTAAATCCCCGGAATAAACCTCTTTTTTAAACAAAGGCTCAAAGTAATCATAAATATAATCCGGTGTTATTAACGCAAATTTACTCTGATCAACATTATCAAGATACGTAGCAAGTGTACTTACTCCTTTTGCAGACAAAAATGTAAAAAGAGTTCTTTCGTTTTGCGCTACACGTTCTGATAATCTTGGCAATACAAAAGTCGATATCGGATGCAACGGATAACAATCGTAGATAGTTTTTCGAATCTCAATTTTATCCATATCCATAAAAATATTATGATTTTCATATACCTGAAATGTATTATCAAAATAACCTTTATTTTGCGCACAGAAAAGCTGCCACTGGTCTAATTTCTTGTTTATCACAGCGGCTATAATTTCATAAGTCTGCGTAAAATTATTATTAAGATGAATATGCGTAAATCTTTCAGATACGCCTCTCCAACCATCTACTTTTTGTTTAGGCAGCTTATCTATGTAATTGGCAATCTCTTTATGAGAGATAAGCATCAAATGCAATTGTAATTCCCCACTACGATTGCATTTTTCAGCAAAGTCCTGCAACATTTTGGTATCGCTTACAGATGCTTCAGAAATATTTGCTTCTAAAAATTTGCTAAACTCATCATAGACAACATAAATTCCTGTATATCCTCTGCTCTTAATACCTTTTACCGCAGCCTCATACAAGTCAATAACATCAAAGCCTAAAAACGGATTAAATTCACTTCCGGCAGTCAGAGAAGGATATATTTTCTCAAATTTTTCATATGCAATAATATTAAAGTCTTCTAATTCACTAATAAATTCAGCTATCGGAAGCTCAATCTTCTTTTGGAACTCCTTGTATGTTAAAGGATATTCAGTTTTCCATCTTTCTATTACACGGCAAGCAGCCTGGTAGTTCGTTTCCGGCATAACATCAAGCATATTGTTCATTGCCAATGTTCTCTGTAAAGCTAATAAAAATGCTTGCGGTATGCTCGTGTTACTGCCAGTAATTACTACCGGCAAAATCTTATTATTACTCTTGTAATAGTTCAAGACAGCCTGATATAGCTTATCATTTTCTTTAAGCTTGGGCAGTAACTTTTCAAAAAGAGACAAGTCTTTTTTCATTAACATGGCCAATATAGTCAATATAATATGTGACTTGCCTTTACCATAAGCACCAATTAAAACTCTCGCTCTATCCGTAGAATTAAGATTTGTACTTAAAATAATTTCTTCCAACAACTTTAATGCTGACTGGGTTGGTATAAAGTTTTTCAGTTTCTCGTCACTATTCAGGTCAAAACCAATATTAACAGAATATTGGAAACCTGTAGCGACTTCTATCATATTTCTCATTAGTCTTCACTCCCAGCCCAATCATTAATATTTGCATAATAACGCTCTACACATTCCATAAAATTACGCTGATTATGGAATTGAACCACATCCAAACCAGCTGTCCTAATAACCTTTATTTCTCCTAATTTTTCAATTGCTCTCAAAACGTCAAGAAGTCCTAAAGAATCAAGGTTGAATACTTTGCCAATGCTACATTCATCAACTAACAAACTATTTAAAGCTACTTCTTTTCTGCCCTTGCTTTGTTCAGAAATTACAGCAAGTGCTATCCATGGGTTAATTGTTTTACTGCCTGGCATTGCTTTTCTATAAGATTTTCTTGTAACAAGGTCTACTAATCCCAGTTCACCCAGAGGACAATCAATATTATTCTCTGCACTTACTTTTAAAGGATTAGATTTATACCGAGGCAAATATGTATTGATAATACAATTAAAATCATCCTCTAGGGATCTTACCGCATGTCCTTTATTATCTGCATCGTCTTTTTCCGCTATATATTTTTGCAATTGCAGAATAAAATCTTCTTTGCTGAATTCAGTCATATTGAAATGATTGAAGAAATAGTACCATGCAGTTGCGTTTTCTTGATTTGTAGCCAATTTATACTGCACCAGATACAATGTGCCAAGTTCCTCTAAATACCTGTCATGTTCATAGATACAAGCACCTAAATCCGTTAAGTGCTGCTCTCTAACCTTCCCTTTTCCTTCTACAGTAAGACCGGTTACTTGCAGCCAATAACGCAAGGACTTTACCATATTAGCTCCGATACCCAAAGCATCCATTGGATTATTTAGCTTATCTACAAAAACATTCGGTTTATTTATTACATTCTTCATTCCCTTGCTTAACCAGCCTTTTCTGATAAAGAATGTTTCATGGGCACGAAACTTCATTGACATTTAGATACTCCTATTTCTTGCTTAGTGTACGTAAATATTTTTCCATCATGCATCCACCATCAAGATACTTAGGCGTAACACACATTTTGCAATGCACACATTTATCAGGATTGATATAATACTCATCACCTATAATGGAAATGGCGCCTGCTTTACATAATGATTCACATTTAAGACATTTACGACAAGCATTAAATTTTTTTATTTGATAGCTTACCATGCGTTGTAAATCGTCATGAGAAGCTACGTTCATTGTTCTTACTTTAACAGCGTAATCAAATTCACTATTACCAAAAGGCTGAATAGATAATATTGGTACATTGGTCCTAATATCTACAATTAAAACCTCATGTAATAACTTTTGCCCCAGTTCAGGAGCTACTCTACCAAAAGGAGTGAAGAGATTAACTAATTCATCATCAAACTGGCGAACTAATTTATATATTTTGGCATGTTCTTCGGATGTACAATTTGTAAATTTTATTTTGACATCATTTGCCGCAGGAAGACCATTACCGCCCTGTCTTGCTTTCCATTTGCCTGTATCAACATAAACTTCCGGATCCGGTTTCCCGATTTTTTTAGCAAACTCTATAAGAAAATCACGCCATTTCTTAGATTGTTCTGGCATATAAATTCTTGACAAAAATTGAGCGCGCTGATTGTTATTAGGACAGCACCAACAGCCTACTCGATCATAACCTAGTCTATAAGCATCATTAAAATCAATTTTTTCTGCTAACATATAAAGCCAAACGTCAATATCTCTCCAAAAGAATATTGGTGAAGCCACTGTTTGCTTTTGAATCTTTACAGATTCTGAATTACCTTCAACTCTATTATATTTACTACGGCTTACAGATTCCGCCTTTCTGATGCCATAAAAAGTCAATATCTGTTGATTACGATATAAGTTATTCAAAACACGCGTAATCGGACCTGTTTTAAACATAGAGCAGCACCAACGCATCATACGAGCCGGAGGACCTATATCTGAACATACATCATAAAAAATTTGCTCGCGATTTTTCGCTATTTGAAAAATAGCTTGCGGATTGTTTTCCCTATATCTATGCGCATACTCAATAGTCAAAGGAAATTCTAAAGTAGTATCGCCGAAAATATGCACTAAGCTGGGATTACTCAAAGCTTTAATAACTATATCTGCCGTTACAGTCGAATCTTTTCCGCCTGAAAAAGATAGCACTATTTGTTCTTCTTCAAACTTGCTTGCTGTATTCTTAATAAAAGAAAAAGCTTCATCCTTAAGCCAATTTAATCTATTTTTATTTGCTTGCACAAATTTCGTTATATACATATCAAAATACTGATATGTATTGCCTTCTTGATACTCAGCAAGTTTTTTTATCAAATCGTCAGCATCAGCTGCTTGAAAAACTTTACTAGCAACAGGTATAGATTTGCCATCAACATAATATCGGCTGTTAGATGCCCACACTGATTTTTGTATCCATTCATACGGTTTTTTTCCGATTAAAAGCTCTACTAGTAATCTTTCTTCCGGAAACACCGGTCGTAAATCAGTAGATAAATGCTTCATTTTAGAATGACAAATTGGACAAATTTTGTAGTCTGACTGATTAACAGTTTGTTGAACAGGAATTTTGCATTCATGACACCACAAAACATCAGTTGGAACATCTTCTATTGTTTTTTGTTTACAAACAGGACATACATCATTATTTGTCTCTATTTGACAATTTATACACCACATATTAATCCTCGACAACAACCAAAAAGTATAGGTTTTTGTCATATCGCCAATGTGAGATAAAATCAAAAATACTTTATGCCTGATTGCGTGAATTTAGCTGATGTAGTAAAATATAGATAGGTTTATACTTACTCAAAGCAAGTTAAAAACCTATACTTTTTTGCCATATCGAGGATTTTTAAATGATTAAAATAAACTGGTCCGTTGAAGAAGCTGTCGCCTTGTTCTATTTTTATTTCAATGGCTTAACTTCAAAAAATGATTTAAAAAAACTATCAGCTGCATACAAAAAAAGAGCAGTTATGTTAGGTATTCAAACGGATGATAAATTCCGTAACATTAACGGTCTTTCTATGCAACTTGGTTGTATAGCATATATAGTTACAGATGGTAAGCACGGCTTTTCTTCAGCAAGTAAGCTCTTTTATGAAACATATCATCTATACAAGACATCGCCGGAAGTATTTAGCCGTATTTTTAAAGAATTTAACGATAAGTATATGTAAAAAGTATCAGCCAACCTAGTAGGTGACTGATACTTTTTTATATCTTATAATTCTTAGCTTTATACCTAAAACTAGATGTTGGCATACCGCATAATTCAGCTGCCTTTTTAGTTGAAATAAGTTTTTTGCTCCAAAGAGTAACAATAACATGGAAATTCTCCGGCAAAGGTTTAGGCGGACGCCCAAATTTTATTCCCTTAGCTTTTGCTGCAGCAATACCTTCTTCTTGTCTTTGATGTATAATTCTATACTCATTATCAGAACAATAGCTTAATAAACTTAATATTAAATCACTAATCAATGTTCCTAAAAGATTTTTCTCACGTCTTGTATCTAATAAAGGTACATCAATAACTACAATATCCGACCTTTTTTCCTTAGTTATTATACGCCATTGTTCACTTAATTCATGATAATTTCTTCCAAGTCTATCTAAAGATTTGATAACCAAAACACTTGATGCATCTAATTTTCTTAGAAGCTTTTTATACTGAGGACGATTAAAATCTTTTCCTGTCTGTTTATCAACATAAATATTTTTATCAAGCACTCCTATTGATTTTAATGCAATAATCTGCCTATCCTCCTTCTGTTGAAACGTGGACACTCTAGCATATCCATATAGCTTTGGTTCATTAACGGCTTCTGTTTTCATAAAAACAATCACTTCTTTCATATAATAGTTTCCTATGGTACAATCCATTAGGAGACTATATACTATATTCAAATACAATTTATAGCAAGCAATAAAGTTTTGTATTCTTCCCCCGTCATGCGCTCCCACGCACGGCTTTTTGTATACAAAAAATCTGCGCAAGCACACAGCCTGCGCAGATTCGCCAAAACACGAAAGGTTAAACCTTAATTCGCTCAGATACCTTATTTAACTTCAATAACGATTTCCTGACCATGCGGAATATTAGGATTCATAGCATCCTTCAGCTCCTCCGGAGTTACGCCCAAATCCACATTATCCCTAACCTCTACCTGAAAATCAGTACCGGCCGGATAGTTGATATTGCTGCCCTTCATAAAAAGACCGCCCACCAGGCTGACCGCAGCAGCAACAGCCACAGCACCGCCATCGGTTTTGCCCTTGCCTTCAAGTCCTTTCCTCAACGGAACGCTTACATTGTTCAACGTCTTGATTTCCTTGCCTGCAATACGCAGAACACCCTTTCTGCCGAAGCCGCCTGCCTTCTGCACTTCATATACATAACCCATGCCTACAGTACCTTTGGGAATAACTACAACTCCGTTGATTATCAGATTTTCGGTAGTTTTGAACTCCACCTGCTGATTTTTCTTGTGAGTTTTAGAGTTAGCAGGCTCAATGAGCTCAACGTTAAGCATAGTTTTTTTAGGGATATAAATATGTCCCGGCAAAACATTGGCAATTGTTACCTTTTGAGCAGCGGCCTGCTCCTCTTTTTTCTGCAGTGCAAGTCTTTCCTTAAAAGTCAGCTTCGAAGGATCTGCCTCCTTAGCAGACATTTCTTCTTCTGCAAACGGGTCGTACTTTTCATCCACATTTACATAGCTGCTTGACGGCGCAGCATAAGCCATCGGCAGGCTCAAGCCATTAGCCATCATAATTGCACTGAGGATTGCTGCCGCAAATTTTCCTGTTGTTCTCATTTTCAAACACCTTCCCTTCAATAATTGGGATATCTTGAATACCATCATGCCCGGCATTACAGATATCAGGGTAAAACAAAAGCCATTTTGCGAACTTCTCGCGTTGCCGAAGCTTTTTGACTTCTGCTTTAATATAATCTTACCATATAAATTGGACAATATCTGTCTATCTTGACTTGCTTTTATAAAATTTTTATAAATTATTTTGTACAACATCACTTCCTTTTATCGAACAATTGTTTTTATTCTTTGCCTATGCTATAATTATCTTAGTTGCATGAGTAGCCGCAATTTTGCGGAGCTTATGCCTGGTCATGCGGACCAGTGGCGCCTGTCGAGCTTTCGGCAGGCGCTTTTTTTGTATACAAAAAAGCATCGTAAGCTACCTCAATAGCCTACGATGCTTTTGTTTTCAGCCTTATTTGCTGTGGTGGCAGTGACCGCTGGTCTCGCCATTCATGATTTTGCGGAAAACTTCATGCGCTTCGTCTGCGCTCTTGCCGCTTTCCAGTGCTTTTTTCATATGCACCATGGCAGTGCGATACTTAGCATGTGCTTCATCCTGCGGGATGGACTCAATGTCCATCGGGTTGAACTCCATTACCTTTTTGAAGATAGCATGGATTTCGTCGCTGGATTTACCTGCCTTTTTAGCAGCCTCTACGTGCTTCATAGCGCTTTCATAACGATGCTTGCCGTGCGGATCAGTCGGAATTTCAAATTTCGGATGCATATTATTCACCTCGCTTCCTTTGATTACAACCATAATATACACTATATTGCCGCTATAAGGTCAAGTGTATATTTATATTTTTCTCACCTGAAACTAGCTCTCTTTTGCAGTCGGATGCAACCGCTCAGCGATAATTTTGTTAAACTGCTGCTGCCAGGAGGCCAGCATAGAAGCCAAAGTGCCTTCATTTATAATCTCAGCTTCAACATTATATTGTTCTGCAATAGCCTGCAGCAGCTTCTGCCCTGCCAGCTGCATTTCTTTAGCGCTGATAAGCTCCCACAAATGCTGGTCTAGCAGGTGCGCATAGAGCGAAGTATATACCAGCATTATATCTTCCTTAGCCAGCTTTTCGGCTGCCAGCAGATATTCCGGCTTTACTACCGCAGCATCCTGTGCACTGTATGCCTGCCACATATCGCCCGGCTTGATGTCAAAGCGTTTGAGGCGGCGGAACACGTCATGCTGCTTTGCGGGAGTGAGGCCGGATTGCTTGGCGAGCGCTTTTTTAACTGCGTTCTTCACAGTTTTGCCGATAAGCTCGCCCAACTTGGAGTGCTTGCCTGCGCCCTCCATATACAGCTCGCTCGCACTATTGGCGATGATAATCGTCTGATCCGTGCCGGAGCCGGTGGCAATACCGTTGGAATATTTGCTGCCCTCCAGCAGCTCCTGAATGGCAGCGGTCTTGGCCTCGGTGCAGGTCACCAGAGCGCGCGCCATTGTTCCTTCCGGCATATCGCAGTCCAACAGCAGCATGATGTTGATGGTACCATATTTCACAGGCTTGGGCTGCGGCTTGTAGTAATCCGCAGGGGCACCTGCGCGCCCGCCGTTTGTTTCAATGCCGCCGGTTACGATGGCGGTCACGGTAAGCTCCTTAAAGCTCATGGTTTCTACCACGGCGTTTTCCATGCTGGCCGCTGTGCCCATGCCGCTCACCTTGTCCGGGTCCAGCGCCAGGCGCTTGGATACAAGGCGCATGTGCTCCACATAGGTGTCCGCCAGCATTTCGCAGGGCATGCCGGCTCCCTGCTTGGCATCATAATTATATACGGCAGTGTAATCATCATGGTAGCCGCCGTTATAAAGCGAGGTGCTTAATACCTTGCGTGCTCCCTGAAAATAGATGACGATGCTTTTATCGTAAAAGTAAACCTTATCCCCTGTCGACAAGGTGCATAAATGTTCCGACATAATCAGCCTCCTTTGATATTTTATTGTTATTATAAGCTATATAGTAATGATATGGTCAAGAGAATAACAGGCGAAAACAGCCCCGCAATGCTATACGCATCGGGAGCTGCTTTAATTTATGAGTTTTGAGGTGGCTGCGGCGCCGCACAAGGCAGCGCTGCAGCAGAGTATGAAAAAAATGAGAGAGCTGAAATTAAGATCAGAAGGTAACCTGCATACCAAGCACAAAGCTGCGGCCGGGCATGGAATACCAGTCACCGGGACGGCCGCTGGCATAAATAACGTGAGTACGTTCAGAGTACATCTTGTCAAACAGGTTATTGACCTTAGCGTAAATATTAATATTCTTCGTCGGTGCATAGCTTGCACTCATATTGAAGATGGCATAGTTATCTACCGGCCAGCCGTTCGGGTAATCCGGATTTACACGGCGGAAGAAGTAGTAGCCGTCCAGGCCTGCCTTAACCTTATTATAGTCATAGTATACGGCAAAGGTAGCCAAGTCCTTCGGAGAATAGCCGTAGCTGTAGGTATCCTCATCTTCGTACTGGTACAGATGTCCCCAGCCGATGTTAGCATTCCAGTGCTCACCCAGCTGTGTCATGAACTGTGCGTTCCAGCCACGCGACATGCCTCTGGTGTTAACATAGCCGGCAGCGGTAAGACCTATACCGCGTTCTGTTTTAGTTTCAAACCAGTTGAAGGTGAAGATATTATAGTCATCAAAGCTCTTGCTGTAGCCGATGGTAGAGGTACGGCCGTAAGCAGGCTTCAAGGATGCGTTACCGTATTGTCTGTTGGTCAGCTGATACATGCTGGGCAGAATAAAGAAATCACTGCGACCTGCATAAAGAATATCCTTATCGGTAATATCCCAGCTCAGCTTGTAGCTCTTGGAGGTATGGCTTTCCAAGGTTGCACCTGTCTGACCGCTGTTGCTGGGGCGATCATAGCGCAAGCCGCCGGACAAGGTTACATGCGGAATGATTTTCCAGTCATCCTGCACATAATAAGAAGTGTTCTTCATCTTGAAGTTTGCTGGCTTACCGTTTGTGCCAACCAACGCTTTAGCAGCGTTGTCCTTGCCATGAGCATAATCCACGCCGAAAACTACATTATGTCTGTTGGTGAGATATGTTACCTGATCACTGATAAAGTCATAGGTATAATCGGCATCGGCATTGAACAGAGTGTGATTATTCTGCGCATACTTCCCTTCGGTGTTGCTACGGCGATAGGTAAAGCTGTTGCTCCACTTATCCGACAAGGTTAAATCATCCTTGAAGGTGATGGTGTCATTTTTGTAATCACCCTTATAGTTGTTATGGTAAATATAATCATAGCCGTTAAAATCGGATTTAGTCCTGTCATAGCTCAGGCTCAGCTTATGATCCGAGGTAATATCATAATTTACCTTCAGGCCGACAGATTTGCTGTCAATATCGCTCTGCCATTTTTTACCGGAGCCATCCTTAAAGTCACCGCTGTGCTTATCATCATAATAAACGTGGTAGCCCACTTTTCCCTGACGACCTTGGGTATTCAGCTTATATTGTCTGGTGCTGAAATTGCCGGCAGAAACATCAATGCTGGTTTTGTTATCGTTGATTTTGCGGGTAATGATATTGATAACACCGCCCTTAGCACCGCTGCCGTAAAGCGTTCCGGCACCACCGCGCAGTACTTCAACGCGTTCGATGTTATCGGTATTATTGGTCAAAGCCGCAAAGAAGTAGCCGGAATCGCTGCCCTGGAATTCGTTCACACGGACACCGTCAACCAGAACGACAACTTCCTTACTGCCGTTGATACGGATACCGCTCATGTTAGCGTTCATGCCGCCGTTGCCGCCGTAGTTCATGAACTGTACGCCGGGAACGGTACGCAGTACCTCTTCCACGCTGCTCATATGCATCTGCTCGATATCCTTACGCGTAATAACGCTGATATCGGCCTTAGCTTCGGTGATTTTGGTCGGGATACGGCTTGCGGTTACAACCATAGAGTCAAGCGTAAACTCCATAGTATCCGCATCATCTGCCGTAGCATCGGCAGCAAAAGCATAACCGGCAAAGCTCATAGCCATTATGGAGCTTGCTGCTGCCAGACAAAATTTCTTTTTATAAGAGTTTCTCATCATCGATATACCTTCTCAACAATCAAAAAATTATTTGCTCCAGATTTTTTCCATCAGAGCGGAATAATGCGTATCCAAATGTGCTTTCAGCTGGTCAACCAGGGCAAATACCAATGCCGGGTCGAATTTATCGTCGCCTGCGGGAATACTGAAGGTAAGAATTACGTTGCCCTGCGGATTGATGCTGTATTTAAGCATATTGAACTCGTTGTTCAATTCATTCAGATAGCTTAAGGTTGCAGCCTTCTTTTCCTCGGTAAGAGTTACCAGATGTGCCTCCAGATAGGTGTAAACAGAATTGTTTACCACAATAAACAGCGGTAAGGTCTGGCCTTCAACCAGCAGTCTGGTGTTGATAAGCAGGTTTTCTTCATTAATTTGCAGATATTGCAGGCCGCCGATTTCATGCGCATCGGCAAATTCCTTTAAAGCGGTGAGCTTCTTCATTGCCAGGGTTTCTTCTGCCTTTTCTGCTGCAGCGGTTACTTCTGCGGTTTCTTCCTTAGCTTCTGTATCTTTAATTTCTTCAGCCATTATTTTCTATCTCCTGTCACTGATTGCTTTTATGGTTGGCAGGGGCTTAGCGCCCCCGCCTGTAAAATTATTTTAGAAAGTGAATCTCAAGCCGGCATTAACCTTCCAATCCTGCTTGTAATCACCGGTCAAGGTCTTTGTTACATCACCGTAGAAGGAAACCTTGTCGCTCAGATCATAGGTACCGCCGACAGTCAGGTCGCACCAGGTACCGTCGAGGTTGAACTCTCTGGTCATGCTTGCGGAGCTGTCGCTGAAGTGAGTATCTACGTCACCGGCAAATTCATGGGACAGGCTCAGACGAGCAAAGTATCTGCCATGCTCACTTGCCTGACCTGCTTCGATACCCAGTCTGCCCACAATGCTGGTGAAGGCATCCTGAGAAATGTGGCCTTCCAGAGTGCCGGTGCTGTCAAAGTCGCAGCTGCCCAGTCTGCCGATGGTCAGCTGTGCCTGAGGCTCAAAGTAGCCTGCTGCTTCACTGCCGAAGCGTTTGCTGTACTGGCCGGAGAAGCTGAAGCCGTTAGCCTTGTAGTCACCCTTAACGGTTCTGCCGAGGATATCCTTGGTTTCGAAATCATTGGAAACTCTGCCAACCTTAGCGGTCAGGTCAATGAATTCGTTGTTGCTGAGTTCCTTACTACCGTAGAGGCCCAATGTGTAGGTCTTAGTATCGCCGCTGCCTGCATAGTAGGAATCATCGCCGGTCATGTAGTCAAATGCTACGCCTACATTCCAACCGTTGCCCAAGGTCTTGTCATAGCCGACCTGACCTGCCCAGTAGCTGTTCTTGAAGGAGGTGTTGTTGCCGGTATATTTATTCTGGCCACCCCAGGTTCTTGCCCAAACGCCCTGGTTATCATCGCCGTATGCACCGGCACGAGCTCTGTAGGTATCGGTTGCAGCATTACGCCAGCCAACCATACCGCTCATAATAGCAGCACGAGTATCCTTACTTACCGCATCCTCATCATACAGCAGCTTAATGCTCTGCTCTGCGGAATCCAGCTTGTAGGAGCCGTTGTTGCCGTCCCATTCAATCTCGCCGCTCCAGCTTACGTTGGAACCGGTCAGACCGCCGCCGAGCTGCAGCTCAGCCTTCAGGTTGCCGGGGTTCTTTTCTGCATCCTTGTAGATGAGCTTGTTTGCCAGGCCCTTGAATGCATCCTCAACGGAATCCTTATCGAAGGTGTTGATGCCGTTGGAACCGGTTGCCATGATAACCTGGCTGCCTTCCTTAGCATTGTTGATTACAGTGTCGCCTGCTTTATAAACAATCTTCTTCTCATTAGCTGCGCGGGTTACGGCATCTTCGAATTCATGGTCATAAATAACCTTGATGCTGCCGGACAGAGTGTCAATGGTCAGATTGTTGCTGTCCTTCTGGTAAATCTGGCCTGCGTTATCAGCATTGGTGCCGCCAACCAGGTTAGTTACACGGCTGCCCTTGAACTGCTCGCCGCCCCATACGCTCGGTAATTCACCCTGCTGCTCGTTGGTCCAGAGTGCACCGTTTTGCAGCCACAGGTTGGCAGCGCCGGTAAAGGTCTTGCTGTCACCCCTTTGAGATACGGTCTTGCCGCCTTCGGGGAACTG